>Ga0105049_10001448_pt1 | contig 28104 bp, 22 predicted proteins | sample MAT06_FD_78087 | JGI IMG/M metagenome (GOLD analysis project Ga0105049, IMG submission 78087) | Freshwater microbial communities from Lake Fryxell liftoff mats and glacier meltwater in Antarctica - MAT-06 | ecosystem: Environmental > Aquatic > Freshwater > Ice > Liftoff microbial mat | place... | reverse complement strand
GGATGAAATTGGGGCATTCCCCTATGAAACAAGCTGCTTAACTGTATTTTTCCTCGTTGTTGAGCGTGATCATGCTAAACATGACCGTAAGGCTGTGGCGAAAAATTCATGACACTAACGTATTTGCATTACTTGGTCAGCAATGCGATCGGCTTCTTGTTCGTAGCGATCGCCCGGTTCACTGATTTTGAGCTTGGGTTGTAGCCGTGCCTCTGATTGACAGCGAGGACAGCTACCCCCACAGTTGCAAGCTTTCCGCTGGAGCCATAAGGGATTGGCTGCATGGGATACTCCGTGAATGGGGATGTGGTGCCGTAAGGATGTGAGCCGATGCGCCCCTGCCAACGGATCGACCGGAGTGCCCGAGCTGGAGGCTGACAGCCCCAACCCTGGGTCAACAACTGATTCGTCAAGCATCTCCGAAAAAGATTCGGCTTCTTGTTCGGAGCGATCGCTGCCAATATCACCACCCTCTTGTTTCTGTTGCAGCAGGGGCATAGCCACTGGCAATGGGAAAAAATGGGAGGCTGACTGGCTTGTGACGGGTTTGGGCTTTACAGACTTTTGTGGGGCGGTCTTGGGTTTCGTTTTTTTGGTGGCAAAGGCTCTCATGGTTTCAGCATCTCCTACAGCGATCGCACATGTTCTCAAACAACAGGCTAAAACTCCAGCATTAACCGCGAGTTCTCCTCTCTCTCAATATGATGTTCACCGTCTCAACGCCACCAGGAGTGCAGCGGATGGGTTTGTCGGTGGTGAACAGAGGATTCTGGCGATCGCTGACCCGCACCAGCAGCTCGGGACGGACTTCAAATAGTTCGGGGAAGGTATCAGAGCTGTAGGCGATCGCATAATTTCCCTTCTCATCAGTCAGGGTGATTCCCAGTCGTCTTGGCTCGAAGCGGTTTTGCGGATCAACCAATCCGACCGTCAATCCGGTTGCGGGTTGCTCTGCGGCAGTCAGAACCTGTCCTCGTACCGTCCAGGTTAAGGCTTGAGGCTTGTTGACGGTAAGTTGGAGCGATCGCGTATCTGAGCCTGCTGCATTATCAATAGCCAACTTTACGGTATGGGTGTTTGCCTGAGCATAGACATGGACAGGAGCCACCTCTGCACTAGTCGTGTTGTCGCCAAAATCCCACTTGTAGGTGAGCGGCGCATCCCCCTTTACCTCTGCTGAAAACTGCATCGACGTGTTGGCTGTAGGTTGTTCTGGAGTCGCTTTAATGGTGCCAATTTGAGGGGCATTGGGTGCATTTCGCACGCGCACCTGGCTCGTGCGGGAGTCCTTGTCTGCCACATTTGAGGCGTCGAAGGTGACGGTGTAGCTGCCAGGTTTGGCATAGGCGTGAGTGGCAGTCAGCCCATCGGCAGTGGTGCCATCGCCAAAATCCCAGCGCGAGGCGACCGGAGGAGTAGCATCGTTATTCACACGGGCAGTAAAGCTACCAGATTGGTTCACTGTCAACTCAGAGGGGGCAACCATCGCCAAGACCTGCACAGCTTTTCCGGCTGGATTGACGGTCACCTGGGTGGTGCGAGCATCGTTGCCGACTGGATTGGAGGCGGCGAAGGTGACGGTGTAGGTACCTGCCTTGGTGTAGGTGTGAGTGGCAGTCAGTCCATCAGTCGTGATGCCATCGCCAAAATCCCAGCGAGAGGTGACGGGTGGTGTCGCATCATCGTTAACTTTGGAACTAAAGTTACCAGACTGGTTGACGGTCAATATATCCGGTGTCGCCAAGTCCACTACCTGCACTGCTTTACCCGGTGGAGGATTGTCGGGTTCAGGCGGTTCACAGGTGCCGCCATTCTCATTGCCCAGCACAATCCTCCAGAAATCCACCTGCCCCAGTTTGACGGTGCGTGAGGTGCTCTCACGGTGCAGAACCTGTTGGTTAGCATCGGTGATGGTCAGGAAAATGGGTGGAAAATCGGGAGTAGAGGGTGTTTGTGTCGTTTGGCTGGGATAGAGCAGTGAGAAATATCCCCGTTCGTCGGTGCAGGCGTAACCTAGTGCTCGAACCCAGGTATTCTTATCATCCACAAAGGTAATGGTCAGCCCCTGAAGACCCACCAGGGACTGGTTCAGCACAAATCCGTGCCCTCTCCAGGTATTGCGATCGATCTGTGGCACATCGATCTTGGATCGTTCAACTTCCTGGCTCAGATCTCGCTGCAAGCCTTTGTTATAGGTGAGGCGGGTGGTGGCTTTCTGCACTCTAGGATGAGCCACGCCATATTTGGCAGTCAGGCGTTGCTGCTCGCGTTCCAGCGCCGCATTTTGGACGGTTTGAATTTGTTGGAGTCGCTCTAACCCCTGGGTTCTTTGTTGGTCCAAATCTGTAAACGTTGTATCGATTCTACCAACAACATCTTGGTTGGGAATGCAGCGATCGTTCATGGCGACTACCTCATACCATTTTGAATTTTGAATTTTGAATTTTGGAGCAACAATCCTACACAGGCGCACGGGTGGTCGTACCTCCAAAGCGTTGTTTAAACTGTAAATTATCTTCTCGACAATTGAAGGGGAGCAACACCCGGTTATCGGCTTCTGCCACCAGCCCACCGAGAACATGAAGACAATGGGTCGATTGATTCCCCGTTGCCGTATTCATAAAGCCGTAGGAAAACAACGAGTAGAACGTCATGCTAATGCCTTCCTGGAAGCGATTGTCATTACTGCGAACGGTGACGGCAAACAAAACCGTATCAAAGAGAATGACATCAATGAAGGAGTTGCAGTTGGATTGATTACTGTTGAACGCAACATCATCTAATGAGGCAATCAAGATAGAACTGAAAGCTAGGTTAATGTCGTCAGTTCGTAGATCTAGAGTGACCTGGTTGTTGGCAAACAACACCAAACCGCTGGGGAGATAGAGCAACTGGCGGACAGCATTCGCCACATCCGGACGATAGTTTGCTTGAAGCGCCTGATTATTTTGGGCAGCCAAGTTGCGGAAGGATGCCAGCAACAGCAAGGCTAATAGATCTTGAGAAATACCCAAATTGAGAATGTAGATGGTGCCCGCCAGCAGCGATAGCGGATTGACCCGGAAATCTGCGCCTTGGGCAGTCAACTGATTGCCCACGATGGAAATTGGCCCCATTGCCAGCAGGAGCAGAGCTTGCCCTAGGGACTGGGTGACGATGTTGTCGTGGATTTTGACCGCCGGAATGCCATCGGGGGAGAGCAACTCGTTATCGTTGATGAGCTTACTGGAGCGGGGTTTGAAACTCATGGAGACGACAATGCCGCCACGCAATCCCTGTCGCACATTGACATTGGTGAGGCTGGTGCGGGGCCCATTATCCAGGATGCGGTTCCCGGAAATGTCTACCTTCTCACCCATCAAAATCAAAATGCCACAGATCGGATTGAGGTGATTGATACCATTGCTTTCAATGCGGTTTTCTTGGATGATGGCGTTTTCGCAGTCCATTAAGACAATGCCGCCAAATCCCAAGTCTCCCAGCATGGATTCGGGCAGGTCGTTGGGGATTTGTTGGGCACAGTGGGTAATCGTGTTGCGGTAGAGGGTCAGGTCTTCAACCCGAATCAGTAAGCCCACTTCCACCAGGCTAAAGAAGGCTTCGACCCCCACTCCAGCTAACCCCATGGAGTGAATTGTGTTTTCTTCAATGACAATGTCGTAAAGGGTGCTGTTAAATGCTCGTCGCAGGGGGTTCAGAATGCGCTCTGGTAGTCTGTCGTAAGCGATCGCCCTCCCCAACACCCCGTCAGCCTCAGCGATGGCTGGTAAATCTCCCAGGGTAATGCCATTGCCCCTGCCGCCAACAATGCGGTTATGGCGAATCGTGACAGCCTCAGAACCCCCCGCAATTTGAATGCCACTTTTAGTCTGATAGAGAATGCGCTCCAGCAGAGCACTGATCACAGCAAAGGCAACGTATTGGAAAGTGGAATAGATAAACTGACGAATGGGGAAATTAGCCTCGTAAGCGGCTCCTGCTTGGGCACAGGGGTCAAATACACTGATGGATGGATCATCGGGCTGGCGCGGATCATTGGGGCGATCGCCACTGGGAGGGGGCACGACCACAATTTGATTGTTTTCAATCAACACCTGGTCGGCGTTAGAAAAGATGGCGACATCCCCTTGAGGGCTGTCGAGCATGGCAATTTTGTTATCCCCAATCCAGATGTCATTATCACCCGCCTGTGCATTCCTCACCCGCACTTCCACCGCATGAATTAGCGCCACAATCTGGTTACGCAGCACCGACAGTCCCTGGGAAGCAACTTTGGTCATGGGAGGATCGATCAATTGAATAGCGGTGCCCGTGTTGGTCATCAGGGTCATGTCATCCAGTTGAATGAAGCGGGATGCCTCAATGCGAAAGATCGGGTCATTGGGTTGCTCCGGTCGAGGTTGGACAATGGTGTGAACGCCACAACCCGTGATCCGAATATATTGGCGATTTTGAATCACGGTATTGGTACGATGAATTCCCGGCAACAGGCAAATTCTGCCGCCTTCGGGGGGCAGATCATCCAGCGCCTCTTCAATACTGTTGAAGTCGCCCTGGCTGTGCAGACCATCGCCTACCCTGACGGTGCAGCATCCCCTAGCTTGACATAGGGATTGAAACCGTTCCCGGCAATCGTGGACAGCGGCTTGCAACTCACCATTGTCATTCAAGCTCCAGTGGATCAAAGCCAACGGCGCGAAAAACACCCTGGGTCCAGCCGGGGGAGCTTGGTCTAACAACTCCCAGGGCACAACGATATCGGGAGTGTGAGGTCGTGCCGCAGCCACCCAGAAATCGCCCGGTAAGCCGTAGTCGCTGAAGCTGACGCTTAGTCCTGTACCCGTCAAAGGAACAGCCGTACCGGGAGTAAAGGGGCGATCGGGGGTGCTAGCATCGCCCGAGCCGCCTGTCCACAGCCGCAAATAGAGGTACTGTTGCAGGTCGCTGGGGTCGCGATCGCTCCAGTATTCGGCATGACTGGAAAGCCAGTCCAGCCAGGCTTGAGGCACAGGCTGGGCGAGAGTGAGGCTATTGTCTTCGGGATCGTAGCTAGTGACGATCGTGAAGTACTGCCCCTGGAACTCTGCCACCTTCTCCTGGTTGGGGAGAATGGCTCCCCAAGGAATCAACTCGACCGCCTGACCCGCCAGGGGATGCGCCATTTGGTCACGGGGCAGAGTGAGAAATTTAATCTGGCGACGCTCACCATCCGCCACCCCTGAAATGTTAGTCACCTGCACCCGATATAGCGGGGCAGCATTGTCATAGCCCCAGATAAACCGATTCGTTGCCGTCAGTTGGACTCGTAGGGTCTGATTGTCGGCGCCCAGATAGCCACTGGCGATCGCAGGCTTACAGGGATCTTCCGTAAGCCCGTTGGGATCAGGGGTAATGGTGAGCTGGGCTTTAGAGCGCAGTTCACCGCTGGTTTCGTCAAACAGATGGGAACCGCCCACATCTGGGGCGATCGGTGCCGAGAGTGCCTGCTGTAGGGTTGAAAATGCTTCTGGGCAGGTGCTGGATACATCGGTGAGCACTTCCACTCGCCGCATCCGACGGACGCGGACGGACGTATCTGGACCGCCCAATGCCTGCTCTAGCAATTCGCGGTCTTCGACTGGGGTGACACACTGCTCCCAGCCCCGCAGATAAACCAGGTCATGGCGGACTTGGGTGCCTGTGAGGGTTGGCAGTTGGGGTAGGGTGCCAGAAACAGCATCGATTTGCAGCCAATCGGGTTGTTGCAAAAAGGTCTCAGGCAGACCATCTAGGGTTTCGGTTTCAAAGCGCCATCCCCCCAGAAAGAAACTGCCATTGTCATAGCCAAAATCGTAGATCGCAATCGGCGGCAATCCGGGGCTAAGCACCCGAAATCCCTGATTGGAGGAACCCTTCGCACAAACAATGTCAATGAGGGTGCGGCGGAATTCTTCGCTATCAATGCGTTCGTTCTCATTCCAATCGGAATCGAGCAGCACCCGTCCCTGCTGCATCCGCACTCCCGAATAGCGCTTGAGCGGCTGAAACAGAAATCTCGAAATATCCTCAGTTGACATCGTTTTTTCCTCAAGTTTCGTTAATAAACTGGGCAATCAGACCAAAGGGCATAAATTCACTCACCTTGGCTTTGAGATCCTCAAGCTTGATGGGATTCAACCGATTGCTAAAGGCTCCAATTTCCGAGCGGTTTTCAGCACCCCGCAACAGTTCTGGCGGAGCCGTATCGCTAAGTTGTCCATAGCCGGGATGACCCAATTGGCGTGAGACAAAAAAGTGGTTGGAAATGGTAGGTGCAAAAAAGTGGGACTCAAACTGGGGCGGCAATCGCTTCAGCAGATGCTCATTTGTGGCACTAAAGCGGAAGCACCCCTGCTGGTTGTCGGTGACCTGCACCAAGCCCTGAATTAACGCTTCACTGGCAACCAATCGGTTCACTCTGACATCGCCAAACACCGTTGTCCGTCGCAGCTCAACGGTGCCCAACTCCATTTGGATAGCGGGTTGATTCGGCGCATCGATGCTGTGAACAATGGAATCTTGGAGGGTGAGGTGGGCGATCGCCTCGGTCGAATCGGGTAAATGCTCGTCAATGATCGGACCGACAATCGACGATTCAATGATCAATTCCTCAATGGTGCCGCGCACCAAAATTTGAACATAAGGAATAGCCTGACATTCACTGGCGACAACTCGCGCCCATTCTCCGCCTGGATCCAGGGTGCAATGGCGAATCGTGACGAGATCGAAGGTGCCTTCTAACACGAGAGCCACCGACGCAGGGGGACAGGCAGTCTGGGGAGGAACCACACTAGGAGCGCTTCCCTCCGCTTCAATCCCGATCCACAACCCTTCTAAGGTAAGGTCGCGCCGATTGGTTTCTGGTTCTGGGGTACCGAGCGTCACTGGGTCTTTTGTAGCAGCCTGGAACACCCACTCAATGCCGCCAGGAACCATGCGCTTAAGATAGGGTCGCTGAGAATTAGCTGCCTGAAGGGTGAGCTGGTTAATGTCGAGAATGTTGCCATCGGGGAGATACGTTTTGCTGTCGTTGAACTCGAAGACTCCCGTAGCGGGTGATGGTGGCACCGCCCAAGGAACGGGTCCCAGATCGGTACTCCCCGGAATCGCTGTGACGCCATCGGTCACAATGGCATCGCGCCGATCGTAGGTGCCTGCCCCAATATTGCCCGACAACCCATAGTGATAGGTGGGTACCCAGACCGGGTCAGTGGGTGCCGTCGGAAACCAAAATCGTCCTCGTTCGGGGTCGATCGCCAGGGTTTTTTCTGGGGGGAGCATTCCCAGGCTGGCTCCCCAATCTGCCAGATTGGCTGAGGTGATACGTTGATGCTCAATAAGGGGCACCTCAAAACCAGGGGTGGCAGGGTTTGGATCAGCGCCGACTGCGACTGCGATCGCCGTTGGGTCTGGTTGAATCGGGCTGGGAATCAGGTAAGCCTTGGGGGAATCAGGGGCGATCGCCGTGGCTAAGAGGCGATCGAACAATGCCAGAATCGCTGCCGCATGACTGAGACTGGCGATCGTTTGGCGCAGTCGTACCTCATGGCGAAACGCAATCCCGACATAACGAGACAGTTCCTCGGCGGCGACGGGTGCCAATCCCAGGCTGACCAACTCGTTAAGGGTGTCTGTCGAAATCGTGTAACGGGCATCTCCCAACAGGCGACAGGGAATCGGGGCGGGTAGTTGCCATTCCTGGGGCGATCGACAATCCTGTGAGCCAAGTCTCTGGTCGGGTCGAAACAGCGGGATATCTCGCCCTGACGGATCGAAGGTAAAGCGTCCATTGCCCAGGTCAGCAGGGGTGGCAAACTTCACCTCAAATGGCGCTAATCGATATAAATGAAAATTGAGTTTGGGGATGTTGTACCGCCCGAATTTGCCGCGCAGTTGGCGGAAGTCTGGGGTATGGGCGAACTCATCAAAGGGAGTTTCTCCCTGATTGGCTCCATGAACGGATCTGAGATTTGCCCACCCCCCCGGTGGGGTTTGGGAGATGAACCCCAACAACTCCATGTGTTCGGGATCAAGACCATGACGGGTACGCCCCAACCGCCGGAAACTTTCCACGACCGTGCCTTCCCAACCGGCAATATCCTGGATTAGGAGTTCTAGCACTAGGAGTGTGCCTTTCCGGCGTCGATAGAAGATCGTGCGGGCGACATCGACCCGGCGACCCCGACGATTGAGTTCGTTGACCAGGAGGGTGCCTACCAGATCGCCCAGATAGGGAATCGCCCAATCGTCGCATCGTTCAATGAAGGCATCGTCCCACAGGCGGTCGATGCTGCGGCGGGCGATCGCCGCCTGTCGGGCTAGAATCTCAACAATCTCTCTCAGCACATCTGGATCGGTAGCAAGCCCATCCTCATCTCGATAGAATGCGGGGATCCAGTCCCAGATCTTCTCGGTATAGTACCGCTCAAACTCATCATGTGCTGGAGTGAGGGGATCGGTGGAGTGGGTCATAGGATGGCTCCCCCGCCAGTGGAGGCGATAATGGGTTGAATCGTCAAACTGTCTAAAAAGTTGCGATAGCGTCCGGCATCCGTCGAGATGGCAAAGGGAGCGGGGCTGGCATTGACGGTCATTGCCTGCACCGATTGGGTGCCCTCGACGGCTAGTATCCGCTCGAAGAGGCGACTGCGAAACAAGGGCTGACTAATCGGAATATTCGCCAGTGCCAGGAGGCCGGTTTCAGGCTCAATTAGGGCTTGGCGTACTTGCTCGACCACGGTTTGCGAATTGAACCGGGGATCAACGAGCAAATTAATCACCAGGTTGGAAGGGGTCTGGGCGGTGGCTGCCGTTGCCACCAGCGGCGTAGTCGGATCGGCTTGACCGATCAGAAAGGATTGCAGGTCTTTAGCAATATTGCCGCCATCGGAGATAAACCAAACTTTGACGACGGTTCGTTGCAGGGTTTGATCCCAAGCCCATTCCACTCGCGCATTCACCACGCCGCCAAACTCCCGGGCGAGCGCCTCAAAATCTTGAAGCGACACGGCACGACCCAGAATCAGAGCACTGTTGGGGGCATTGGTACGGATATCCTGGGGGCGATCGCCCGCTTGCCCACCCCCCGCAGCAACCGGATTGACCACACGTCGCAATCCGGCAACGGGTTTAGCCACTTGCCCAATGGCACCGACCGGGGGTTTAGCCGCTCCGGCACCAAATCGATAGGTTGCCGTGACATTGCGAATCCCCGTGGGGACTCTTGCTCCCGTTACCCCATCGCCAAAGGAGATCGTGGTTTCCTGCTGGTCGTTTTGGCGAACGATGTAGACTTCCTCTTCGGCTCCCATCCCAAAAAAGCTCGGCACCTCGGTCCACTGAATCCCGTTGACGCGAACCTCCAGGGTGCTCCGCCGACCGTTAGGAGCAGAGGGATCGTTGAAATAGGTGAGGGGATTTTTGCGCAAGGCAAAGGACTGAAAGGATTGGGCGGCATCTCCACTGCCCAAGACTTCATTGAGCACCGTTTCACCCCGACTGGCGGTAAGCAGATTGCCAAAGACTGTGACAGGAGTCCGCAGGGTTGGGTCAAAGGCTGGGGTGCTGGTATCCAGGGCGATCGCTCCTGCCCCTTGATCCGTAATTGTGACGGTGCCATCTGCCAGCAGACCGATATCATTCGCATCTTGCAGCAACAGTTGACCTGCGGTCGGCGTGGATACGGGGAGTGGCTCAACAATGCCCGCCAGGGGAATGCCGAGAGATGAGAAATCAGAGGCGTTCAACTGGGTTTTGGCGATCCGGGTGAGGGTGCCGCCTTTGACCATCTGGAAGCGAATGATGAGACGAGAAGGCGTCGCGATCCACTCATTTGGAAGCTCTGAGCTAATGCCAATCATGCTGGAGGGAACCGTGGGAATCGGATCTCCGACTGTGACAGGTTGCGTCACCGGCACATCGACCCGAACAACACTGGCGATCGTAGTGGCTAGCAGCTCGTTGCCTCGCTGAATGATGATGGGATCTCCGTCGCCAAACTGGGGATACACCGTATCGAGAACGATGAAGGTGGGGGTGGACGTAGAGGAAGCCACAACCGCTGGGCTGAGAAATAAGCTGGGAGCAGCATTGAGGGTGGGGGTCAGCACTTCGACCGTCGGGAGTTCGACCGTCGGGCTGAGCGTGGGAGTCGGGTCAAGGTCTAGCTTGAGATAGGAATTACCATCCAGGGCAGTGATCCTTTGGGTGCGGGTGACTCGACCCGCCTGCAACTGGCTGTCCCAGCGCAGCAGCACTAACTGACCCTCGGCGAGGCGGACTGCATCCAGGTCGAGCAGCAATTCGTCACTGGGAAATGGGTCGCGAATTTCAGCCAGAGTCCATTCGTTTCTCAAGGGATGGATCGTCTGTTCAATGTCAGTCTCGAAGATTTGCGGCGGCTCCCCCTCAAAGGCATCGGAGCGGAATCCGGTGCGGGGGGGCAGAATCACCGATTGCTTGCCAGTTGCGATCGCCCCTAGCATGACAGTGGCCGCCAGCGCCGGACGCGGACGGTAGCCGATCAGTTGCACCAGTTGATAGAGAGATGCCTGCCGCAGTGCTGTGCGCAGATAGGTTTCATTGGCAATGCGCTCATCATAGAAGCTCAGAACATCCAATACATAAGCCCACATCTCCAGCAGCATAATGCCCAAGTCGTTGCCCTGGCGGGCGCGCCATTCAACCAGAGGCTCATAGGTCGGAATGTCACGCAGCATTGCCAGACGATAGTCGGGGAAGCCCACTACCTGACGGGGCAGGGTCGTCAGACCCGCCGGAATCTCAGGTTTACCAGGGTGCTTGAGTTCATCGCAGGGGCAACAGGGGGTCATGGCCAGTTCTCCTCAGGGGCTTCCTGCTGTTCGTGTTTGACATAGATACCGACAGATCCGCGTTCTGGAAAACGGGGATCGTTTTGCAGGCGAATACTTTGGTCTTGACCCACCGCAAACGTGAGGCGATTAAAGTCTTGCCAATCCTGGATGCCCCGCGCTCGAATTCGCATCCTTTCAACACTTAGCACCCCTTCCACCATTTGGATCACAGCTTCCAATTGCGATCGCTGTAACGGGGTGCCAAAGGTGAAGTTGTCAGGATGAAAAAAACCGCTTGTCGGACGGATGCCCTTGCGCCCCAGGAGGGCTTCTAATACCCTGGCTTTGACCTGTCCTGGATAGGCAAACGGCTGAATACAAATGCGGATCTTCAGATCGAGATTGACATAGCGAGGATTGCGGACAAACACTTCGCGCCCTGCTTGCCGGACACAATCCATGACGCTCGTTAGCTCCGTGCGACGCGCTGGACTAAGCTCAAAGGCTCCGACTGGGTCGGCGGTAACAAAGGTGCTTAGCCAACTGCCGGTCCAGCGAAACCGTGCCCCGGCTCGTTGCACCCAGGGCAGTCGTTCGGCAATTTCGGCGTAGTCCTCCGGGCGCACGGCTCGAAAGGTGACGGCTCGAAAGGCTTCTGGAGCCAATTGCTTGACCACAGTCGGATCTTCTGGGTCAAGTCCGTTGGTCACCGGCAGTGGGTTGGTCACGGCATCCAGGACAGTTGTGAGATCAGCCTGAGTTGGGTCTACCGGATTGGTTAGATTGGTAATGGTGTCGGCAGGTAAGTTGGCTTTAATACCTGACCCGGTGCGATAACAAGCACGAAAAGCTGTCCCATCGGTAGGAATGCGACCAAATTCACCATCCCCAAACCGAATCGTGAAGCCGGAACCACTGGCATAGTCGGCGTGGAAAATGGTTTCGCCAATCCGCCTGAAGCCGATGATGGGCCGCCAAGTGCCGTTTTCTAGCGTAAACACATCCTCGAAGCCGCGAGCGTCGAGCAAAGTGCGACTCCACTTCCAGAGTTGGGGCGGGTCAAGCGGCTGAAGCGTCACGGCATCCACTTCTTGGAGTTCCAGTTCAGGTTCAGCAGAGCGTAATTCGCCCAACCACCCCAGTCCTTGGGCTTCGGTTTGCGTAAGGCTATGCAGAAAGGTGACACTGCGTTGGCAAGCGACATCGTCCAGCGGACCCTGACGCTCGATCGCCTGATCCATAGCCAAATCTGATCGGATGCCGAAATTTTCCGTGATTGTCTCCCCAGCCGTGGCAAAAACCACATTGCCCCGTACCACCAAGTCGCGCAGACACATCTCAAAGGGTAAGGCTTGCGCCTCGTCCCACTGCAAGCGAGTGATATCAATGGTGGTGATTTGAGGAGGGTCACTCTGATCCAAAAACAGGGGATCCGTCGTTTGCTCCATATCCACCACTTGCACTAGATGACGGCGGATCGGGATCGAAGGATTCTGCGGTCGGGTTTCTAAAAGGAGCCATTTGCCCAGCCAAAACTGGAGTGGGTCTGCTCCAAGGGGAATCTGCCCAGCGGTCGGGAAGGAATCTTGCAGGAATACTTCTGTTGCCCCCACGGGTAGACAGGGCTGGCTGTCGTCTGGGATGTGTGCGGGGATGTCGTTCCATGCGAAGTGAACCCAGAATTGGATTGGGTTCCCCTCGTCAGCGGTGGTATCTGCCAGCCCATTCCCCAATTCAAACGGGATGGGTAACTCGCCCTGACTCGGTGCCCAGACACGGCTGCCTGCCGCCACGAAGGTGCCTCCTGATCCTGCCCCATCGGGGTGGACAACTGTAGGCTTGACCGCTAACGCTAAGAAAGTACCTGCCGTCAGTCCCTCGTGGATGGTGTAGTCGATGAGTTGGGTGTGGTGATGCAGCGATCGCCGTTGGGTGGCGGTTTCGAGATAGGCTTCGCGGGCGTAGCGATCTTGAATGTAGGATAACTCGTCTCCCAGAGCCGCCATAATTTCTGCCAACATTACTCCGGCATCAGCTTCGATTTTCTCAGTCCACTGCGGGTAGCGTTGGGAGGCAAAATCTAGCAGGGCGTTGCGGAGGCTGACAAAGTCGCGAGCCAGATAATCAACTGGGAAATCCACCCATTCTTCTGGTGGGCATTCTGGCTCCGGGCGCTTACAGTCGAGCAAGCTGGGGCAGCCCTGCTTAAAGCTAAACTCAACCCCGTTGAAAAATCGATCGATCCGCCGCTCTGGCTCGTCTAGAAGGGTTAGCCGATAGATCGAAAAGTCTCCTGGCTCAGTCGTCTCAAGCTCTAACACAGTGCGTAATTGACCATCCACAGGCACCTGTTGATAGGTCGCTCTAACCACCGGGACAGTCGCTAAACGTTCGCCCCCAGGCACGCTAACAATCGTGACCGTTTCTGGAGACACATCAACGGGTAAATCTCCAAGGTTGACGATCGGATCGTCCAACTGGTCAGGATCGATGAGGAAGAAAACCCGCAGCACCGTCTGGTCAGCCGGATCGACCACCTGGATGAAGTCGATGCCCGTCACAGCAGACTGGGATAGCAGTAGGGTCAGCCGATCTTCGCTAGCCATCAGAAGGTTACCTCCAGGTTCAAGAAGCGACGTTCTTGTCGCGCCAGGATAATATAGGCGATCGTGATATTGAGCCGTTCGTTATCCGCTTCGGCCCGCACATCTTCGGTGCGAATTAGGGTGCCCAGCCAGGTGGTAAGCGCCTGATAAATCAGCGTCTGGGCCAGCGACGCGGTGGCCGAGCTATTGGGCGCAAAGATCAGTCGTTTGACCCCAGCCCCAAAATCAGGTCGGTTGATGCGTTCGCCCTGGGCGGTGAACAACACCTGCCGGATCAATTGCTTAATGTACTGCTCGTAATCATTTTCCTGCGCCAGCCGACCCAGGCGATCGTCGATCGCAATGGGAAACCGGATGGCAGTGATGGGCGTGTTCATCATGCTGACCTACTCAATTTCTGTAACTTCCCCTGTTGCCGTCCCCCCCCCTGTCAACCTCACTTCTACCTTGAAGGCATCGGGATTGCTCTTCAGGTGCTCTACCACTCCCTGCGCCACAGCCACAAACATCAGTCGCATCTGTTGCCGATCGGAGGGCAGATCCCGATCGCCCATTACAAACGGCCACTGGGCAACAAAGGCATCTTCCATTGCCTGCGCCATGCTGTTGCTGTTGCTCGGATCGTCAATTGTTCCTGCTTTGAGGGCCATGGGTTTGTTCTCCTGCAAATTAGCCAGTTTTGACTCGCGTTGACAGTAACGAGGGCGTCGCGGGTGGGAAGGGGGGAACGGGTGGAGCAGGCGTGACCGGAAAAGCGCCCAGGGCTAGCTCGCCGGGGTGAGTATGAGCCTGATAGAGCTGCACCAACTGGTTGAGGTATTGCAGTAAGTTATCGCCAAATACGACCGGATGGGTAGCGTTTTCGACCAGTTCAATCTGGGGAGCTTCTACCACCACCTTCTGCGCCGCTTTGACAGTCACTTTTCCCTGCTGCACCTCAATCGTGATGATATTGTTGCCATTTTTGTCGCTGACGGCGATCGCCTCTTGCTGATCATCCAACGTGACCATCAACCCTTCCTTACTGCGAATGATTTTGAGCGGTGGCGTAGCGGCGGTGTTGCGCTCATTCTGGGGAAGCTGATCGTCAGCCCAAAAACACCCCACCCAGATGGGATAGTTGGGATCCCCTGCCTCAAATTCCAACCATATGCCTGTTCCCGGTTCCGGCATGGTGTAGAACCCCATGTTGTCTCCTGCGTAAGGGACACAGGGCGTCGCCCAAATGGGTTCCTGATCCATCACGGCTGGAACCAATACTTCCAGGCGACCGCGATTGATGGGGTCCTGGTTGCTTCTGACAATGCCGCGATATTTGCCGAAAAAACGACCCTCCATCGCCGCCGCCATATCATTCATGAGCGCCTGATCGTCCATATTTCACTCTCCCCCAGTGGCGTTACGTCGCAGTTGAATATCCATAAAGTGGTCAGCGGCATTAATCACATGGGTGACGGCACTAACCTGGTAAGGCCCGCTATGCTTCGAGCCAAGTCCTTCCACCTCAATCACATCGTGGGGCATCAGCACGTCACCCAACATGTAGACCGTCGTGCTGGCAGTGGCGCTGACAAACCAGCCCGCTTCGGTCAGGGCGGCTTCGGCCCAATTCTGCAACTCGGTGGGGTTGCCTGCGGTAGTAATGCACACATCTCGCTGGACTCCGCTATTGGTCAGCCCTGTGCCGTCTTGGCGGATGGCGGGCTGCAGGTCAGTGGCAGAGGTAGGGTGTTCTTGCAGGTTGCTGTCATCAATGGCCGTGCCGGCAAACTGATTGGGGCGTTCCGGGTTTTCAGTCAGGTCAAAGGCAGTGACATTCGGGCACTGAGCGGGTTCAACGTTGACCCGCAAGGCAACAGCAACCGTTGGCACTAATTGCATCAGATCTACCGGAGATGCCCCGGCTGTCGCGCCATTAGGTCGAGGTGGCGAAGGCTTCAAGTTTGCCGTTTCAGTAATGTCTAAAGACTGACTGGTGGGGTCTAAGCCATTGAGCTGACACTCATACTCTAGCCAAAATTGCAGATTATTTTGGCGGGCAATCTGGCGAATAAAAGCCGCGTTGGTGGTGCGTTGGTTTAAGGTCTGGCTGATCTGGCTAGTACCCGATCGCGGTGCGCCGTAGATTAGGTTGGTTTGCTCCACCTGGACGCGATCGAACGTTTGAGTGAGAATCGTTTCGGCGGCGGCGGATGCTCGCCCTGACCAGGCTCTGCGCACACACTGCCGATCCATTTCCACCCGCCGATCTTGACCGTTGACTTGATACCACGACCCCGGTCCGCCTCGCATGACGGAGCATTGAACATCGGTGATGGGACCCCGCACTAGGCCATGGATGGCATCGCCAGACTGCACTGCGATCGCCAACATCTGCCCACACTGCAATTCCGGCATACTGCCGATCGCTGGTTCGCCATCAATGATGTCTTCCTGAAAGCGAAGGGCGAAGCGCGTCGGTTCGTCGAGGGACTGTTCGACCCGCACTTCGGTAATGCAGTCCAGAACTTGGGCCGACAGCAGTTTGTTACTTTCGCCTGCGGCGATAATGGCACCAAAACCCATCACAACACCGTCGGAATTTTCAAAATGTCTACTTCAGCTAAGGCATCGGGGAGCATGACCTCGTTCAGTTCAGCAATGCGCCAGAACCCGTTGGCATCTTTTAAGTAAAAGTTGGCTAGGTGATCGAGACGCTGACCTTCTCGCTTCAGGTGTTCGCCCAGCAAGGTTTGTACAGGTCGATCTGGCACCGTCAGAGCCATGACCTTGCGACCACGGCGATCGCGAACTTCATAAAGCGAAGCGTTCTTCGCGTAGCGGCTTTTAGCATCGAATACAGCCATAAAATCAAATCCTTCCTCTTAAAACAGCAATGGTTAGAACGGCAATAATCCCCGGATGGCATCCAGGTTGTTGGCAATGTGGGCGATCGCCAGAGCGTCCTCCTGTAGCTTGGTGAAGTTGTACGCAGAGACGGCTAAATCAGCAGCAATCCCCCGCTGGCAGCGAAACACATCTGGAGTCAGTACTTCCAGCCCCAGCGTCACGGTCGCCTGAATTGGGTACAGAGCTGGAGAAAACAAGGTTTCATCCACCGAGAAACTAGTCACCCGCACCGGGACTATGCGCCCCGTCCCCCAAACAAACAGCACCACGGGCACCGTAGGGCGCACCGCCTGAGCGCTAGAATTACCTGCTAGAGCCTGGGCACTGGCGATCAGGTCGCCAATTAAGCCCTGACTGGGCAAGGTCAGTTTTTTCAGGGCTGCCAGTCGATCCGCGATGCCCACCAGATTGGCCACAGGCTTACTGTCTTCCAGGTCATTTGTGGCGTCGATTTCCAGGGTCAGGGTAAAGCTTTCTTTAGGGTCAAACGGCTGAACGGTGGGAGCTTGCGCCCCCCGTTGGGCTTGATCCACTTCAAAGGGATTCCACGGTGTCAGCGAGTGAGACAGCTTTTCGGGATTGTACTGAAAGGGAAGCACATTGGGCACCACGCCCACGATGTCCTCGATCAGTTGGACAAGGGCACCTTTTTGAAACTTGGGACTGCTTTTTAATCCGGTGTCAGGCATGGTCGTTACCTACGTTTTAGGGCTATGCTTTAGGGTCTAAATTGCAGAGTCTAATTTTCGGGGAATCACTGCTTTAGTTAGATCCACACACGTTTGTAAGTGAGGACAAACCCAGGCAGCACCGCCTCACCCGACAGTTCGGTAGGATGTTCCAATATATCTACGTCTTTCCCAGCACGATAAATCTCCACCTGTTTATGCTGTGGGTCAATCAGCCAGCCAAGTCTTGCTCCGTTGGCGATGTATTCCCGCATCTTGCTTTGCAGTTTGGCAAGGCTATCTGATTCAGACCGCAATTCGATCACAAAATCTGGGCAAAGGGGGACAAAGCCTTTACGCTGTTCGGGAGTCAGGGATTCCCAACGGTCTCGTCTGACCCACGACGCATCGGGAGAGCGATCGGCTCCGTTGGGGAGCCTAAAACCAGTCGAAGAGTCAAAGCCTTCTCCTAATGCTTCATGTGCCTCAACCCAGTTACCCAGTTGGGTGCTAATACTGAGATTGCGCTTGCCTGATTCGCCGCCTGTGGGGGGATTCACGATTAATTCTCCGTTAGCAGTGCGTTCTAACTTTAAGTCGCGGTTTGCAGCTGAGAGTAGCTCAAACTGTTCTTGGGTAACCTGGAGGGCGATCGCTCTGGGCAGTTCAAGAGATAGGGTTTCGGGTTGGGTTGGGGTTTGGATCATGACGGTTTTCTATCGTGTATGCGGTTAGGTTCTGGCATCTACATCACTTCATTGGCTCCTTGATCCACCTCCTACTAAACTAATTATTGAGTTCAGTTCAAGATACGCACTTGCGGAATAACCTCAATTAACAAGAGCCTGGTCTGTCATCTATACGCCTAAACACGTCTGGGGTAAGCACTTCCATGCCCAGGGTTACTGTCGCCTGAATCGGATAGAGCGAGGGAGCAAACAGGGTTTCCTCTACCGAGAAACTCGTTATCCGCACTGGCAGAATGCGACCAGTTCCCCAGACAAACAAAACCACTGGTACAGTAAGGCGCACCGACTGGGTGCTGGCATTGCCAGCTAGAGCCTGGGCGCTGGCTACTAGGTCGCCAATTAAGCCCTGGCTAGGCAGAGTCAGTTTTTTTAGGGCAGCTAGTCGGTCAGCGATGCCCACCAGATTGGCCACAGGCTTGCTGTCTTCCAGGTCATCTGTAGCGTCGATTTCCAGGGTTAGGTTAAAGCTCTCCTTGGGGTCAAAGGGCTGCACGGTAGGGGCTTGCGCGCCTCGCTGGGCTTGATCGACCTCAAAGGGATTCCACGGCGTCAGCGAGTGGGAAAGTTTTTCGGGGTTGTACTGGAAGGGAATGACGTTAGGCACCACGCCCACGATGTCCTCGACCAGTTGGACAAGGGCACCTTTTTGAAACTTGGGACTGCTTTTTAATCCGGTGTCAGGCATGGCAATTTCTCATTGAGTGGTTCAAAAACTTGGCTCTTCAGTGATTTTGAGAGTAAGCACGTTCGATTCGAGATTGTTAAGCTTCCATTGGAATTTATGGGTTCCTGGCTTGGAAAAGCTATAGTGTGTAATTTCGTAGTTGTAGTCAACTGCTGGGCTTGGCAATACCGCACCATCGTACGTGCTTGGCACCAGGGAATTTTCTCCTGTTGGCAGACTCTCTGTAACCAGTCGTCCATCCATATGCTCGCCATATATTGATTTTGGACCCATTACATAAACCATATGTCCAGGTTCAGTTACTTCAACGACATGGATAATGCGTACCTCCTCATTGATTTGATAGGTTGTCTTTTTTGTTAAAACTGTTAACCTTTTTCCATCCATAATTTGTCCTTTGTTTCTCGACATCGGATAGCTTCTAGCAACAGAAGTATCGTCCTCTGATGCTTCAACGATCTGATTACCATCACGCACATACAAACCAGGCCAGCGGCTAAGATACGAGGGAAGATCAGTCGAATCCTTCCTGTTGTCATTGTTTTTGCTATTTGTCATCTTATTGATTGATTGATTATTCATGGGAACCTGCTTAATTTTCTGCTGTGAACCCTTACATTAAGTCACTATTAGATGCGCTGAGTCCTGGTAACAGAACCGCTCCCTGCACCAGACGATACGCCAAGCGCAGTAGTCGCAAACCCAAATTTCATTGTTGTGATTTCAAAGTCTTGGAAGAAACCCAAGAATCCAGTACCCGGTATCGGAAGTATAAAGCGTCCGATTTTATATCCAGAATTCGTCACCGGAATGTCTACCGCTCCTGTTCGATTATCTTTGAACATTTGGGTTTGTTTTGTAACACTAAAACCAGTACTGCTCATAGCGGTTATTGAATGTTCGTCCACAAGTGAAAGAGTACCCTCTCCCAAATACCCCGAAGTTATGCCTGATGTGCTCGACAATGAACCACCGCTACTCTCGACCTCTACTCGTTCTGAAATATCTGTTTTATTTAAATCACCCACGACAGTACTATCTGACTCCCAGGTATGCGTCACTTTAAATCCACGTACATCACCAGTTAAAAAGCCACTTGGACAAGTATCTGGAATGAGGCAATTAAATACTATGTTGTGGTTCTGGGGAATGGCGGAAACGGAGAAGTTATTACTTGTAACGAGTCTCGTTCCACCTTGGTCAGCGACTAACCTTAGGTTTCCTGCATTTCCTACGTCCGTCTGGTCTACACCCCTTAACTGCACGGTTGCACTGGCAGTCAAGTCAAGTGTGGCGGCACCGTTAATAGTTGCTACACCATTACCGCCACCTGCGCCTGCAATTGATAGAGTGATTGGTAACATCGGTGGGGTGAAGCCAACGATACCCACACCAACACTGGTATCTACCCTCGGAGGTATTCGGTCTGGCATACCTGTCGGTGATGTACTTGCCTGTATATGGTTAATAGCAACGCTTAGAGGAGTGGGCGGAGGTGGAGGTGGAGACGAGGGAGTTGTTGTACGGATCACGACGCTACGCAGATCGGCTGCCGAACCAGAAACTGGTCCATGGTTAACAACTCCAGTAATACGCGCCGCCGCTATGCCAGCCCCTGCAAGGGTAGGGTCGGTCAGTACCGACTTTGCTTTTGATGCCCGCGCACAACCCAAGTTTTGGTTAAAGTCCGGGGAACCATCAACGCTGGCGAAGCCATGAATCTCAAAGGTCGTAGAAGGAGACAGACCACTGGCAAAACCGATCAGAGCTGCTTTTTGCCCAGGGGCAAAGTCATCGCAGTTCACGTTGAACCTGAATAAGTTTGGACTGGGGACAAAAGTTCCGTCAAAATTGTCGGTACAATCAGCGCGGGTGCCTACTGTAGCAGCTATATCAGTCGAACCGCAGACGCGTTGAACATAACTATTACGGTCGGCTTGCCCTTGCTGCACAGTGTGTACAAGTTCATGAGCTAGCAACCGCTTTCCTGCTGCTGTCTCCGGTGCATACTGTCCCTTGCCAAAGACAATTTGCTGACCGACGGTGTAGGCACGGGCATTGAATGCCTCGGCTGATTCGTCAGCTTTAGAGCCTGTGTGTATTCTTACTTGGCTAAAATCTTGCCCAAAGCGTGGTTCAACAAAGGCTCGGACAGATTTTGGTAAGGGTTGACCCCCGCCTCTAATGGCACCAATCTGGTTTGATAGGTTTGAGGAAAGTTGAGGTGTTCCGTTAGGCATTTCTTTGCCTTGGAGTAACTTTTCTTCCTCTTTCATTGGTTGTCTTTGCAACTGTCCCTCACATTCAGGGCAAAGACGTTGGATTTTGGGAGAATCTGCCTGCTCTGAAATAGTCACTGGCGTTGTCTGCTTTGGCTCAGAATTCAGTAGACTTAGCCTCTGGAACTGTGCCGTCAATGAGCCGTTGAGCGCGGAAATCTTGGGATGTTTTACAGAAGAGGGCAACGGACTCCGTTGGAGTCTGGTTTCATCTTCTGATGAACATTCAGAGCACTTACGCTGTAGGAACGGTGGAGTGGTTCCAGGATTCTGCCGTGAACTTTGCCCTGCTTCATTGAGTCCAGAAGTCCCTGTTACTGCGCTATCGGGTATCCGCATGACTTCATCCGCCACACTATCGGCTTCTTGTTCAAACTTGTCGTTGGGTTCACCGATTTTGAGCTTGGGTTGAATGGTCGGTCTGGCGATCGCCGAGCGTGCTCCCAACCCTCCCAACCCAGACAGCGCCTCCACAGCAGGTCGATTCGGCACAGGCTTGTGCTTAGCGGCACGCTTGCCGGAAGCCACTGGCTTTGTTTTGGATTTAGACATGGGTGCAAAGGTCATGGCTCCGATCCTCCGATCGTCAATGGTTCGTCTCGCTCAATCCGGTTCCTCGCTGTAAGGCATTGATAATTGCCCCCGCGATCGCCTCACTCATATCGGCCTCACTTGCCGCTGTTGGCAGCCGCACCCGCAGATGCAGCGCCCCGAATTGCCCTTGCAACCCAGACGGCAGTTGCTGAGCCAGACGCTCGGTCATGCCATTCACAACCCGATGCCCCACCTCCGCACTGTTGCCAGTGATGCGGAGATTTAACTGACCGATTTGAATGGTCGGTGTTATACCTTCAGCCATTGCCCATGAACCTCCCTTTTTCTCGGCTTCCTAGTGATCGCCCTTCCTTACTCAGCTCTCGCTCTACTCCCCGCAGCAAATGTGCCATAGCCAACGGCTCCTGGCTGCGACGAGCGACGAAAATCGCGGACAAGGCTGCATTTTTGATCTGTGCTCCCGACAGCTCCACGCCATCCGCCAGAGTTGTCATGGGACTAGCTAACCGCTGTCGCGAGTCCTCCCCACACAACTCCCCAATCACCTGATGCCAAATCTGCTGTCGCTGTGCTCCATCTGGGCGGGGGAAATCCAGCACATAGCGCACTCGCCGGATGAAAGCGGGGTCGATGTTTTGTTTCTTGTTGGTAGCCAGAATGACGATGCCGCGATAGTCCTCCAGCAGTTGCAGCAGGTAGCTGGTATCGGCATTGGCATAGCGATCGTGGGAGTCCTTAACCTCTGTGCGTTTGCTAAACAACGCATCGGCTTCATCAAACAGCAGCACCGCATTCATGCGGGCTGACCGTGCAAAGATTTGACCCAAATGCTTGGCGGTCTCGCCGATATACTTACTCACCACGGTGGCTAAATCAACCCGAAACAAATCTAGTTCCAGGTCTGCCGCAATCACCTGGGCTGCCGTCGTCTTGCCTGTTCCTGGTGGTCCCCCAAACAGCGCCACCAGCCCCGTTCCCCTGGGAAATAGGCGTTGAGCCTGGGGCGATTCCCAAAAGGTGGATCGCTCTTGCGCTTCAAAGGTAAAGTCTTCCAGGTCTTGGTAAACCTTCGTCGGAAGCACTAGATCATCCCAGGTAAAAGGGCAATCCAGCAGTTGTCCTAAATCACCCAACCGCTGCCGGGTCAGCTCTCGTGCGACTGCTGCCGCTGCTCTCGCACTGCTGGGACTCCGCTGCCCGATGGCGTTAATGTCGCCCGCGTTGAGGCGATAGCGCGCCACCAGCGTTTCAAACTCCTCCGCTGGCCAGACTGCCGATTCCGGGATGGCAGCCTTCCATAACTGGCGACGTTCGTCGAGGGTGGGGCTAGGTAGGTCAAGACGGGTGTCAGCAATGCGATCATAGGGCAGCACAAACTGATGCTCGTCGCAGGCCACAAATTGCAGGGGAGCAGCAGCAACTTGGTTAGGCCATCGGTGGTGCAAACCACTGCCAGACCAGACCAACGCCGTGCCACCCATCACCGCCAACCGCTGCACCCGCACAAATACATCGGGCCAATCCTCTGCGTCGATCGCACTGGTATCGACCCCCAGGGTCTCAATGCCAAAGCGAGTTGCTACCGCTGCCGCAAAGGTTCGCCGCCCACTAGCAGGAGATCCACTCACCACCACTCGCACTGCCGATTGATGCTGGAGCGCGCGCTCAATCGCCTGAGCGGTTTCGGCCACGGGCCAGCTATCCAACGGGGAATGGGGCGGCACAGTATGGACTTTGCCCACCAGATCGGCATCTAAGCGCAACTCCCCTTGCAACCAATCGATTACCACTGGATCGATCGTCAGGGGAGCGGGTTCACCCGGTGCGGTCTCACCTGCTCTCACCAGTTTCCAAACCGCCAACGAACTACCGGGACTCCACAGCGATCGATGCCCGTAGCTAAACAACCGGGCTGCTAGGGCTTCTGTGGCGTAGGGGCGATTAGCCTGCTGTTGCAGATAGCCATACACTAGTCCCAATGTTGGATCGATGGCGATCGCCAGACAGGTCTGCATCAAATCTAGCTCTGGCTGACTCAAGCGAAACATTTCCCCCAATCGGCGCAGGTTCCCCTCAGGTTCCCCTGCCAGGGCTTGCTCGACCCGACCAAGACTCTCATTCAGGGGCTGCACCGTTTCTGCACTCTGATACCAATGGGCTTCAGCCACTGGCGCGTCGCGATCGTCGAGGCAGGCTTGCAAATGCCCCTCAAACGAATTAATAGCATTGATGCCCCCCTGCCCCCAAAGCTGCCCCAACCAGGCAACCCGGCGCTGCGCCCGCAGCCGCACCCGCAGCAACACCAGCTCCACAGCAGAGACGCCAGTCAAATCTCGTTCTGAGGCTTCGCTATTCGGGATGGTTGGATACAAGAGGGTGTTAACGGTCATGGGTTTAAGGGGTCATATTAATTCAGAAGACAGGAGAAGGCAGGAGGCAGAATCCTCAACTCAAAATTCAAAATTGGAACTGTTAGGGGATCAACTCGATCCAGAAGGGTGCCGACTCAGCCCCATTCACGATTAAGCGGCAGGGATGGGCGATCGCTGCACTCACCACCACCGGAAAGTGGGGCTTGATCCGAATCAGATTTGAGGGGGCGTTGGTAACGAAGAACTCACGGGGGTTGGTCGGTGGATCCACGAACACCCGCTCATAAACCTCTCCAGTGACCACCACTTGAATCGCATCCGCCGGAAAACTTGGATGCAAGGGATCGAACTCCCCGCCAAGGTCAATCTGAATGTTGCCGCTCCCATCGGGCGCGGTATGCCCTACGATTCGCGGGGCGATCGCAAAGCCGATTTCGTTGCTGGTCGCGACAATCTGTTTCAGCTCATTGTTAATCACCTTTTCCTCTAAGACCGAGCGGACTAACACACTGTAGAAACCGGGCAATACTGGCAGGTTAACGGTTGTACCGTCTGCTTTGACATGAGTGAGCGTTGGCGCAAGTTTGACCTCGACCCGATCGGGAGTGAACCCAACTTGCCAATCTAGGTTTTGCCCTAAATCGACAACGGTTTGCTCGATCGGTCCATTGGGTGGGGGTAGCTTGGCCCAGAGGCTATTTTTCAAGACCAGCGATCGCGATCGCCCTAGCGTGAGATTGGTTCCGACCAATTGAAATCGATTGTGGGGCACAATCAGGCTCAACGGACTATCCAGTGTCACGCGTGCGGGTGACGCTTCAACCTGCTGCACCGTGCCCCCGTTGCGGGCAGGCAATTGGAAGCGTACCAGGCTTTGGCTGCCAGCTAGATGGGGTGATCCGGCTTGCACCAGAAACGTGCCCAGACTGAGCACGATACCGGGCATGGTTTTGGGCAGTTCTGGCTCCAGCAAAACGACCCGGACTTCATAGTAGGCCGACAGTCGCACTGTTCGAGTATCTTCCGAACCCCAAAAGGCGATCGCGTCCTCCGCAGAAACTGGACGTAAAACCACCTCCATGCTGTTATTTTTGCCCTGTAACTCAGCATCCAGCACCGACATGCCATCAATTTGGGTTCGATCGGTGATCACCGGAAAGTCATGGAATGTTTTTAACCCATACCCCATCAGCTTCTGCTGGGTTTCGGCATCAAATTGGGGTTCTTCTCCTCCCTCGTGGTGGGCTGTCAGAATGTAGAACAGGTTGAGCGCCATGGGGGTTTTAGCCACATTAGGCACATCGCTACCGGGTCCGAGGACGTTTTTATAGTACGCATCCTCGGCAATGTGATAAAGGAAGAAATTCAGCGTATTGGAAGCATTTTCCACCTGCTCTGGCGGGATGGCGGTCACTTGCAGCAGACCACCCCCCAGAGACGTATCGATATTCCGGGTAATGTTCAATGTCAACAGGTCTATGAGAGTTTTAGTCACCTTATAAAGGTTGAGCAGAGTCATAACACTACCTCTGCCTCAAGCTTAATCGCAGATGGGAGCTGACACCGCCACCCAAGGGTCCAATCACTGACACTGAGGCTGCCGTCAGCGGACCTGAGTGGGATGGGGCTGCCATTGTGGCGATCGCCGTCTGCGAAATCACCTCGACCGTGATCCGACCGATCACAATCTGCGGGGGGTCATGTCGATCGATGGTTGAGACTGGGCCGCCCTCCAGCCATCGTTCATCTCGGTCTAGGCTCTGGGTAAAGGGTTCAAGACGCGGGATGGTGCTTTGGCTCCGCGTCAGACTCGCTTCTGGGCGGAGGTCATTCAGCCTATTGATCTCCTCGTCTCGAACTGACGGTCGGATGGGGCTTGGCATCTCCCAGGGAGGAATCCCAAAAATGAGGTCAGTCTCCGCCATTCGGTTGGTTTCTATGGCGATCGCAGGTATTTTGGCTGCCCGCATGGGGGGGCGTAACGGAAGGGGTGGCAACGGGGGCTGTTGCTCGGCAGCATCCATGGGGCGATCGCGGTTATTGCCAGGGGATTGGCTCCCAAATTCGCCTGTGATCAGTGGACTCAACGAAGCTGTAGACCCGTCAGAGCGATCGCCCTGACGAGGGGTCAACCGTTCCGGTGGCAACCTGCCTGAGAGCCCCAGCGGACTGTTGCGATCTGCCCTAACCGTTGCCGATGGGCGATCGCTTGCCCCTGGCACGCTCACAGGAGATGGGTTCGATGCTATGGCAGTCGTTGGAGTGCCGGAGCCAGCCATCTTTCGTTGAACGGTGATATCGCTCAACGCTGTAATGTCAGGGGTCATAAGGGCTGGATCGTCAGTGGCTTGCCCCAAGTCCAGGTCTGTGTTCACGTCGGCAAGCGGTGAAGCACCCCTCTCAGCCCCTTCAAAGCCTGCCACGCCCAGCCGCTGGTCATGTTCAGCAATCGGGGATGCGCTCCGCACAAAGGGTCGCAGGCTCTGCGATGCGTTAGCCGTCTGTGTCTGCTGGATGAGACGGTTCAGGTATCCACTCATAGACGTCTCCTTGGCTGCAACCCTCGATCCGTTTGGATCAGCTGTACGAAGGTTCGCCGATCTTCCCGTGGTAGATCCAGAATCTCTTGATATCCCCATCCATAGGTCATGGCGATGCGATGCACTTCTCGACTGAGATACCGCTGCTCAAAGGCAAGGGTCTGCAATACATAGGTCTGGATATCAAACTGTACCCTCTGAGATGCCCCACAATGGGCACAAGGAGCATCCAGATCCAGATCGAGCACGGGACCCACTTCGTTCATGGCGACCTGCAAAGACTCCAGATCCAGCGTTGGATCGCCCTCCACCACACAACGCTTCAGCAATGTCGTCATGGCTTGCTCCGGATCCAGTCCGATCAAACTGTCGCGATCGCCCACCGTTGGCAACCGAAATCGCCGACCATCAATTAATGTATAAACGCCATCATCATCGGGACCTGTCGCCTTTAGCTCAACTACAGGGTCGAGGTTTGCCATCAACTCCCGTAACGAAAAGCGCAATTCAAACGGTTTGCCACAGCTTCGACAAGTGACCGTGCTTTCAATCTGTTCTCCGAAATAGGTCAGGTAAAGTGCAGCAAAGAGGCGATCGCAATCGCAAACCGCCAGTTCACTGGCTTTGCCTGAACCCACACTTGTACCGGGAGCTGAAACCAGTAGTCGATCCAGAAACCAAGCAACCTCCATTAAACCGGAGCCATTGATACAGGCTTCATCATGACCACACAAAGGACGGAGATAAGCCCACTGCCCCCCCTTAACTCCTGGTTTGAGCTGAACCTGCAACATAGGAGGCACCTTACGTTTCCGCCACCTCGACGACGGAGTCATCTCGTTCAAACCCTTCGTTCTGCAACACGATCATCTCAAAGGCGATCGCATTCGCATTGGCGTCAAGCTCTGGCATCGCCGTGTACTCCGACACCCAGCAGCGAAACACTCGATAACTCCTGACCACCGTGCCTTGTAAGTTCAACATCTCGATCAGAATATCCTTACGAAAGCCTGCCAACGACACTGCACCATCCCCTTCAGTGCTGTAGACCAGTTTTGCCCAAGCCTCAAACTCCGGAGCAAAGGTAATCCCGCGCTCCAGCGTAATCGCTTCAAACTTGGATGCCCCCGGAGAGTGGCGCGGGGTGCTGACATCTCCTCCTTCCCGATGGCTGACCACTTCGGTCGTGCGTTTCAGGGCACTGACTTTACTCACCCCTGCAACAGCCTGCCCATCCCACTTCACCCTGAATTTAAAGTTTTTGTACGGATCGATACGGCTGGTATTGACTGAGAACTGTTGTACCATATCACCACTCCTGAGACTGTAATCACTGATTTATGTCTGAACCTGACCTGCCATCTGCTGAATTGTGATCACCACAAACTCCGCAGGCTTGAGGGGTGCAAAACCCACAATCACGTTGACGATGCCCAGATTGATGTCGTTCTGGGTTGTAGTTTCAGAATCGACTTTAACAAAGTAAGCATCCCTCGCTTTTTGCCCCTGAAACGCTCCTTGTCGGAACAGGTTATTCATGAACGAGCCCGCTGCCAAACGGATCTGCGCCCACAAGGGTTCGTCATTGGGTTCAAACACGGCAAACTTCAGCCCCCGATACAGGCTCTCTTCGATAAATAGTGCAAGACGACGCACCGGCACGTACTTATAGTCATCGTTGCCAGAATTATCAACGCCATCCATCGTCCGCGCGCCCCAACTGACAATGCCATTGGGAAAGATGCGGATAGCATTGACCGCTTGTAGGTTGATAATCCCGTTTTCAGGATCGGACATCGATCGCTCCAGGGCACGAACATTGTTAAGCGATGCTTCCAGCCCTGCTGGTGCTTTCCACACCCCACGGTTGGAGTCGGTACGGGCCATCACCCCAGCCATAGAACCCGATGGGTCAATGGGTCGCGATCC
>Ga0105049_10001445_pt1 | contig 28131 bp, 28 predicted proteins | sample MAT06_FD_78087 | JGI IMG/M metagenome (GOLD analysis project Ga0105049, IMG submission 78087) | Freshwater microbial communities from Lake Fryxell liftoff mats and glacier meltwater in Antarctica - MAT-06 | ecosystem: Environmental > Aquatic > Freshwater > Ice > Liftoff microbial mat | place... | reverse complement strand
TCGTCACCGGACCCGATGGCCAGATGATGAAAAAAAACGTCCCGCTCGTTCATCTCGTGGTTGTCCCCAAGGAAACATTCGCGGCCGGTCTGAGAGCCGGCGAACGCCTCGTGTTGTCCGCCGGCGGTGAGTGGCATTACACCGCGTGGACCCAAGGCGACCAAGTGTATATTGCGGCCGCAGCGTTGCCGGCGGACCGTCTGGCCGGGCTGGTGCGCACGCTGTAAACGGAACGGATCTTATTCCGGCTTTTTCTCCTCCTTGAGGAACTCGACCAAAGTCTTCCTTTAGGCGATTTGAAAAAGTCTGAAGCGATAATCTCGATCGTAATCCATAAGTTCCCCTATGACTTGGACGACAAAGCGGAACTAATTCTCCTTCGCGTTCAAGTTGATCCTGATTGGATTGGCTGTCGGAGCCTGCTTGCAGGTGATTCCACGTGCAATCCGACGGTGTGAGTCGAAAATATCGCCTGCAAGCAGGCTCCTGCAAAACCGTGATCGTCTCATCTTGAACGCACATTGAAATAAGATCGTTGAGTCAAAATGAGAACGTGCCGATGACGACCGTACCGGTAGTGGCAGAAAAAATCTCCCGGGAAAAATTTGCACCCGTGTTCGAAGAGGCAGTCTTGTTCGGCTTTGTCCAAAAAACAAAGGGCATCCCAACGGAGCGCCGACCACACCCCGACCCACCTCACGCCGCCTTGATCACGCCAAGGTGCCGGTGAATCCCCGCTGCCGCCTTGCGCGCATCGCGCACCGCATGCACGACCAGACTCGGGCCTCGCGTGGAATCACCGCCGGAAAAAACGCCCGGCACACTCGTCATCTGGTTTTCGTCGACGACAATCCCACCCCACTCATTGGTCGCCACGCGGCGGAAATCACTCTCGGCCGGGAAAGGCATCGGGTCGAAACCGTACGCGACGAGCACGATATCCGCCGTCGCCAGAAACTCCGAATTCGGCACGGGACGCGGTTTGCGCCGGCCGGAGGCGTCGGGTTCGCCAAGTTCCATCTGCACACATTTAACGCCCGTGACCGCGCCTGACGCATCACCCGTGAGCTCCACCGGATTAACGAGAAATTGAAACTGCGCGCCTTCCTCGAGAGCGTTGGCGTATTCCTTGCGGCTGCCCGGCATGTTGGCCAGATCGCGCCGATACAAACACGTGGCGGAAGTCGCTCCGGAGCGAACTGCGGTACGCAGGCAGTCCATCGCGGTGTCGCCGCCGCCGAGCACGACCACGCGTTTCCCCGTGACATCGATGGGTTCGCCCGGGCCGAGCCAAGGCTCGACATTTTTCTGGATCAGGAAAGGCAAGGCTTGCACCACGCCGGAGAATTGCGCGCCGGGGACGTCCAGCTTCTTGGTTTTTTGCGCCCCTACACCGAGAAACACCGCATCATAATTCGTCAGCAAAGTATCGAGCGAAAGATCCCAGCCGATGCGGATCCCGAGACGAAATTCCACACCGCATTTCGCCAGCAGATCCACGCGTCGCGCTACAAGATGTTTCTCGAGCTTGAAAGCCGGGATGCCGTTGACGAGCAAGCCGCCGGGGATGAGGAGCGATTCAAAAACCGTGACGTGATAACCCAAGTGCACCAGCTGGTCGGCGCACGCCAGACCGCCGGGACCGGAACCAATCACGGCGACCTTGCGGCCGTTGGGTTCGACTTGAACGGGGGTGACCCCGCCATGGGCAAACGCGTATTCGTTGACGAAGCGCTCGATCGCGCCAATCGCGATCGGCTCGGTGCGCGCGTTGAGAATGCACGAGTTCTCGCACAACTTTTCCTGCGGACAGACGCGTGAACAAATCTCCGGCATATTACTCGTAGAACGGGAAAGCTCGGCGGCCTCGAGAAACCGACCTTGCGACGTCAGCGCGAGCCACTCGGGAATGCGATTGTTCAAGGGACAGGCCTGCACGCAGGAAGGATTCGGGCAATTGATGCAGCGGCTGGCCTGCTCCTTCGCGGTGGCCTCGTCGAAATCCGCGTAAATTTCGAGGAAATCGCACACTCGTTCCTCAGCCGTCCGCTTGGGCGGGGCCGCCCGGTCGATCATCGACCAGTCATACTTGTGATTCCAACTACTGGTGGCACTCATGATGAAAATGTTTGCCTGAGGGAAAGAGACTAGCCTTCACCCAGTCGAAGCGAAAGTACAGAATCGAAAACGCCCGGGAATAGAAGCCAGCAGCCTGTAGAAATGTAGCCGGACTTATTGGACCGGAACCGTCAAAAGGGGGAGCGAGCTGATCTCAACGCGCTGCGTTGTAATCCCACAGCCTAAACCGAGTTGAGGTCAACTCGCCCCACCTTGCAGCCTCCACGAACAAACTTGCCGCCCCTCAGCCCCCGAACCGTCAAGCCGCGAGCCCCGGCGGGGAGATTGTAGTTTAATAGACTACAATGATGATTGGGCCGCCAGGCTACTCATGCGGCGAAGCCATGCAGGTCACGCCGCGAGACAGCGCACCGTCATCTCGCGCAGGACCGTCTCCTGCTCGTTCGGGCGTTGGACGATGCCCTCGAAGGCACGGACGAATTCCTGTTGGTTGTCGATCAGGCGGCGCAGCGGCGGAAGCTTGCCGGTGCCGACCAATTTGCCGACGTACCACTGGTTTTGCGTGAAGAGATTATACGAACTCTTCTCCGTATCGCCGCCGAAGAGTTCGGCGTAGTTCGCTTGCGCCCGGGCCCACGCCGCCTTGTCGAAACCGTACGGGCCGGGCGAACGCAACTCGCCCGCATCGATCAACACGCGAGCTTGAATCAAAATGCGATTCCGATTTTGCAATGACGACAACAGCGGACGCGCATCGCCGCCGGCAAAGAAATGCCGCTGCAACGCACCGAGCGCACCGTGCAGATCGCCAGCAAAAAACCGATCCGCCGCCTCGAAGAAATCACCCTCGGCCACGTTCGCGACCAACTGCATCACGTGCGCTTCCTCGATCACGGCACCATCGCCGGCATAGGTAGCGAGCTTGCGCACCTCCTCAGTGAGCAGGCGCGTGTTGGCCCCCACTTTCGTGAGCAACATTTCCACGGCATGCCCGGCAAACGTCACGCCCATCAACTGCGCTTCGGCCAACGCCACCGAGGCGAGCGCTTCGCCGGCATTATCACTGTCGCCGCCCAGCACGGTGAAATCGGAATTCGCTTCGCACCATTTCGGAAAACTGCGGCGGCGGTCCACCGGCGCGGCGGTGATGATGACCGTCACTTCGTCCGGGTTTATTTTCTCCAGCAATTCCTGCATGGCCTCGACTTGCCGGAGCGTGCCCTCGGCGCGGCCGGTGATGGTGTCGGCGAGAAAACTCACGTCCTTGAACCACACGATGCGCTTGCCGCCAAACATCGACACAGTTTGCACGGCGTCGCGAAAACGATTCACGGCCGTCTCCACTTCATCAACCTTGTTGGCGAACCCGCTGATAATATCACGCGCATACTCATCCGCATTCGCCTCGGCCGCCTGTGTGTCGAAACGTTCCTTGCCCATCCGGTTGACGAGAAAGTCGTCGGGACCGCAGATGAACGTGAAAGGTTTGGAGGCGGCGGGCATGGATGAAACTGAGCACGGGGTGATGCGCGCTGGCAAGCGTGACCTTACCAGAACGCGACCTCCGTGGTTCGTCGTGGGAGGGGTTTTATACCCCGACTGGTCGCACTTTCCCTCTCACGTTCCACTTTCACTTTCACTCTGACCGCGGGCCCGCTCAATTCACCTGCGGCCGGGAATTACGGCGGGCTTCCTTCATTACTTCGCGCCGCAACCAGTCGATGGCGTCATTCAAAACCCGTTTCTTCACCGTGGCCCGGGGACCGGGATAATTAAGCTGCTTGGACCAATCGCCGCCCGGGGTGTGCAGCCCGATGAAGACCGTCCCCACGGGATTTTCGCCGCAACCCACGGTCGGCCCCGAAAAACCCGTGATGGCGAGACCGTAATCCGCGCCGAGTCGCTCCGCCACCCCCGTCGCCATGGCCACGGCACACTCCGCACTCACCGCGCCGTGCTGCTTCAACAGGCACTCGGGGCACTCGAGTAAAAGCGTCTTGGCTTCGTTGCTGGTGCTCACGATTCCGCCCTGAAAAAACTTACACGCTCCACACAGGTCCGCAAAACTGTTGGCCAGCAAACCGCCCGTGCTCGATTCCGCGACCGCGAGCGTGCGGCCTTGCACTTTGAGCAGATCGGCGACGACGCGCGCGAGGGTATCGTGACCAAAGCACATGAGATTGTCCCCGAGAAGCGCCGCACATTCATTTGCAATCGAGTGCAGTTTTTCCCGGCTATACCGTCCGTCAGGTGAACTGATCCGGCAATCAACCTGACCTTGATGCGCGCAATACGCGATGCTTAGGCCGGAATTGCGACTGAACGTGGTTTCAAAAAGCGTCTCCAACGAAGATTCACCCACCCCAACCGTACGGATCTGAAGATAGGCCTCACCCTCCGCCAACAGCCCAAGCGCCGTCAACCGCGGCAGCACCTGATCGGTGAACATCGGCTGCAATTCATTCGGTGGGCCGGGTAGCATGATGAGCAATTTTCCCTCGTGCGCGACCCAGAGACCGGGTGCCGTGCCATTCGCGTTGGGCAATACCTCGCCACGCTCAAACTTGTAGGCCTGCTTCAGATTATTGGGCGTGGGCACGCGCTGGTACTTTGCAAATCGCGCATGAATGGCCGCTTCGATTTCGGCATCGAAGATCAATTTCTGCCCAAGACACTCGGCGAGCGCTTCGCGCGTGCGGTCATCACAAGTCGGCCCGAGTCCTCCGGTCGTGATCACGATGTCGGCGCGCGCCCAGCTTTCCCGAAATTGCGCAGCGATGGCGTCGGCTTCGTCGGTGAGGGTGACGTTGCGCTGCAACAGCACCCCGCGCCGGCCCAATTCCGCCCCGATCCAGGCCAAATGCGTGTTCGCCGTCAGCCCCAGCAGCAGCTCATCGCCCAGCGTGATTAGCTCGATGCGAGGAGGTGTTTTGCCCGTACCATTGCGGGAGGTTTCATTGGAATCAGGGTGTGCCATGCGGTGACCAACTAATCGGAACGTAACTTGAATCTCTTAAAATGCCAGTTCCTGAAAGCTTCAAATAAGTCTTTCTGACGTTGCACGCCTTGGCCCGGCAAAGTTATCAGCTGAATAGATCATGCCCTCAGCCTAACTTGGCTGACGGTAAAACCGATGTCTTCCCTGCCCCATTCCGACGCCCTCAAAGCCAAAGTCCGCGCCCTGCCGGACAACCCGGGCGTGTACTTGATGAAGGACCGGCTCGGACGCATCATCTACGTCGGCAAGGCCAAGAGTTTAAAGAAGCGCGTCTCGACCTATTTCCATGCCGGCCGCACCCGGGCGCTGCTCCATCAGCCCAAAATTCGCACCCTCATCGAGCTCATTACCGATCTCGAAATCATCGAGGTGAAATCCGAGCCCGAAGCCCTGCTGCTCGAAGGGAAACTGATCAAACAATGGCGGCCAAAATATAACACCGACTTCACTGACGACAAACGCTTCCTCCTCGTCCGCGTCAATCCCGAGGACGACATGCCGCGCTTCACGCTCACGCGTTTTCGCAAGGAAGACCGCTCGCGCTACTTCGGCCCCTTCGCCCACTCCGGTCTGCTCCGCCGCACGCTCGCCTCCATGCGCAAAAAATTCGGCGTGCTCCTCGCCGACACCCATCCGGTGAAACTCCCCGATGGCCGCTACCAACTCTATCAAGACGTGCGCGCCGAGCTCTCCGGCTGGCCCAACGAAGTGGACGCTGCCGAATACCGTCTGCGCGTCGATCAAGCCTGCGAATTCCTCGACGGCAAATCCCGCGAATGGCTCGAAACCCTCCGCGCCGAGATGAAAGCGCGCTCCAGCAAACAGGAGTACGAAAAAGCCGCCGAGCTCCGCGACGTCGTGCTCGCCCTCGAACGCACCCTCGAGCGCACGCGGAAATTCACCCGCGACCTGACAAATCTCCGCCCCAACGACGAGGCGCTGCGCTCGATCCAGGAGGCGCTCGGCCTCGAATCGCCGCCGGCGAACATGGAGTGCTTCGATATTTCCCACATCAGCGGCACCTTCGTCGTCGCCTCGATGGTCCACTTCACCAACGGCCGGCCCGACAAAAATCACTACCGCCGCTTCTCCATCAAAAGTTTCATCGGCAACGACGACTTCAAGGCCATGGAAGAAGTCGTCGGTCGCCGCTACCGCCGGCTCATCGAGGAGAAAAAACTCTTTCCCGACCTCGTGGTAATCGACGGCGGTCGGGGGCAAATCGCCGCCGCGCTCAAGTCCTTCGTGGCCCTCGACTGCCCGCCGCCCGCGATCATCGGCCTCGCGAAGAAACACGAGACGATCATTTTCCCCGACGCCCGCGCCCCGCTCAATCTCCCGCTCGATCATCCCGGGCTGAATTTGCTGCAACGCATGCGCGACGAAGCCCACCGTTTCGCCAACACCTACAACGCCGATCTCCGCTCGCGCAAAATCAAGGAAAGCCTCCTCGACGATTTCCCCGGCCTCGGCGAAAAACGAAAAACCGCCCTGCTCGCCCACTTCGGTTCGATCGACAAACTCCGTGCCGCCACCGCCGCCCAAATCGCCGAAACCCCCGGCTTCGGGATGAAGTTCGCGCAGCAGTTGCAGGCCTTTTTGCAGAGCCAGTGAACCTGTTTCTCCCATTGACGAAGGCCGTTGCCCGCATTGGTTGCCACCCATGAGCGTTGCCGAGCTGCAAAAAAGAATCACCCGTTTATCCCCGATGAAACAACGGGCTCTGGCCAAATATGCCCTTTTTGTGGAGCGCTTGGATTCTCCGACCCGCCGCCGTGCCCTGACCCGTTCGATGCGCGAGATGGACGCTGGCATCAAGTACAGCCGTGATGATGTGGCAGCGATCCTCGCCCGTCACCCCGCCACCAAGGCATGAGAAATTATGCGCCGGCCTACACATAGGCGGCGTTGGATGCGTTGCTAAGCGCCGAACGTTCCCGACGATCCCGAGCCATTGCCGCGGTGGAGCGGCTTTGCCTTCACCCCCACCGGGCTGACGATTGTGTGATCAAAGATATTGAGGGAAAGGAATGCCAGGTGCTGCTGAGCCATGACGTGCTGCTGACTTATTGGGTGGACGATGCCGTCTGCGAAATCCGTATTCTGGCGATCAACTGGGTTGAGTAAGGCGCAACCCACCGCCAACCTGATCGGCCAAAGCCGTCGCCGTGCAATACCAGGTCGACTTCACCGCCGCCCTGCCCCTCGATCTGCCGACCAGCGGCCTGCCTAAACTCACCGCCTTCTACGCCAACCGGTCCGCGACCGCCGCTCCCCGCCGAGGGAAAAGGCGCACGAAACGCCGCTGAGCGGATCGCGGTATCAGTCCGGGATTCGCCACGAAACGTCGTGCTATTTTGCCCGACCCCAAGACTTGACGACGAAATCCTAGCTGGTATGCCTTTTCTCATGAAAAAGGCATACACCATCAAGGAAGCTCAGCGCAGTTTGGCAGCGGTGGTCCGCACCGCCGAGCGCGGCGATCTGGCCACCATCACCCGTCATGATGAACCGGTCGCGTACGTGATCGGAGCGGAGCGGCTGTCCGCCATTGCCGAGACGATGGAAATCCTCGCCAACCCGAAAGCCATGAAAGCCATCCGCGATGCCGAAGCGGGGAAGGGCAGACTCTACGATGCAACTGATCTCCCCGAGTGAGCTATCAGGTCAAAATTCGCCCCCAAGTCTGGGATTTCGCTTCCACTCTCGGACTGGAACATCGACGTGCGTTCAAGCGTGCCGTGGTCGGACTTGCTGAAGAAAAAGGCGACATCAAGGCGCTAGCCGACCAACTATCCGGCTACTACCGGCTCAAGGTCGCGCGGTACCGCGTGATCTTTCGCTACACTCCGGGGCGCGTCATCGAGTGTGTCTACGCCGAGGAGCGGAAGCTGGTTTATGAAATTTTTGAATCCGAAATGCGCCGCATTCTCGGGGAATAGGTCTCGCAGGCAAGATGCCGTTTCCCCCGCTGACGGGAACCCAAGGCCAAGTATGGTCCCTCTCATGAGCGTCGCCGAAATTCAAAAGCGCCTGACCCGCCTGAGCCCGCTGAAGCGCAAATCTGTCGCCAAGTTCATTTCGCACCTCGAAAAGGTGGACTCTCCCGCCCGCAGAAAACGAGCGGCCCGCATCATGCGGGAGATGGACGGCGGACTGAAATATTCCCAGACAGAGGTTGATGCTATTTTGGCACGTAATCCACCGGCCAAAGAATGAGGCCTTTTCTCCGGCCTACTCTCAGGCAACACTCGTCGCCCTGATGGTGGCAACGGACTCAAAACGCCCGCATGCTCTGGCTATTATTGCTCATCTTTGCCGCTTTCCCAATCGCACGGGCGACGCTCCGCTACCCAGAACGATGGGCATGGTCTGCGGATCATGGCGGAAGACTATCTGGTGATTGCCTATCGGATAGATGACGCGGTGCGCGAAGTACGGATTGCGACCATTGAAGGGACAGGGTGAGTTTTAATTCTCACTGCTTCAACCGCAGCACCCACTCCAACACGCGGTCGGGCAGCAGCCACTTGAGCAGCAGGAAAATCTTGGCGTGGAAGGGGCCGCTGTAACGCGGCGCGGGATTGTCGGACGCGAGAGCTTTTTCAACGAGCCGCGCGATATCGTCGGGCACGCCGGCGACGCGGCGCAACTTCTGCACGCCATCCCGGGTGTCTTGCCAAAATGGCGCGTACGGCCCGATGTTGTCCATGAATTCATCGGACGCCTTGTCGGCGGCGGCGATGAACTCCGTCTGGATAAATCCCGGCCGGATCAAAGTCACGCGCACGCCGAACGGTTTCATTTCACCGCGCAAGCCGTCGGTGAACGCCTCGAGCGCGTGCTTGGTGGCGTCGTAGATCGAGGAGAGCGGCCGGGCTATACGTCCCGCCACCGAACCGATGTTGACGATGCAACCGCTGCCGTGCGCCCGCAGATGCGGCACCACGAGCTGCGTCAATGCGAGAAGCGAAAACACATTGGTCTCAAAATTTTTCCGGATCGCATCGATCGGCACCATCTCCAGCGCACCGCGCGTGCCGTAGCCGGCGTTATTCACCAACGCGTCGATCCGGCCGAATTTCGCGAGCGTCGCGGCGACGAGTTGCTGCCGGTCAGTTTCACTCGTCACGTCACCCGCGACCGCGAGCACGTTGATTCCGCTCGCATCGAGTTCCCTCGCGAGCGCCGTCAACCGATCAATTCGCCGGGCGGACAAAACCACATTCGCCCCGGCCCTCACCAGTCGCCGCGCCGTAGCCTCGCCGATGCCGGAAGAAGCGCCAGTGACGATGACTACTTGTCCAGCAAGTGCGGGCATGAAAATCGAGCGGGTGTTGAGGGTTGAACGCCGAGAGTTAAGTGAATGCGTTTGTCGGCTAGAGGTGACCGTTGGTTCGTCGCGCCAGTCGCTCAACCCTCATCTCTCAGCTCTCAACTTTTTCTTTCCTTACTCCGAGTCGTAGATCTGGACGCGAGTCCAGCAATGTTTGTTCTTTTCCACGAAGACGAGGTGGAGCGGATCGACCTGATAGGCCGCTTCGGCCGCGACATCCTTGCACTGCACGATCAGCGCAACATCGTAACTAGCATCGATCACGGGCCGACGCGTCGTACCGGCGGGCACGCCGATGGTGACTTTTTCAACTGCCTTGATGCCGGCGAGTTTTTCGACCTCACGGCGAAAGTCCGCGCGTTGGGCGGGAGTGAGTTCAGGTTTGAGCCAGAAATAAACATTGTGGAAGAGCATGGGGCGAAGAAACACCGTCATCGCCGCGTGGCAAATCCGTAGTAGTACTTTCAAAAGCCTGTTGCGACTACGCCTCGATTCACCTAACTGATCCTACCCGCCCATGAAACTGTTCCGCTTCCCCGTCCTCGGCATCCTCATGCTTGCCTTTTCCCCCATGATCACGCCCTGCTCCGCCGTGTTGAAACTTGCCTCACCTTTCACCGATCATGCCGTACTACAACGCGACCTGGCAGTGCCAGTCTGGGGCTGGGATGATAGGCCCGGTGCCACCGTCACACTTTCGTACCGCGGCCAGAAAAAAGAAACCCGCGTCAATCAATCCGGAGTCTGGCGTATCGATCTCGACGCCATGCCCGCCTCGGCCGAAGGAGCTGATCTCGTCATCACGGGTTCCAGCTCCGTCACCTTGCACGATGTGGTCGTGGGCGAAGTCTGGCTTGCCTCCGGCCAATCGAACATGGAGTGGACCCTCAACAACTCGCGCGGCTACACCGAAGAGAAAACCAAACCCGCCAATTCGCTCATCCGCGAACTCCACGTCGAGCAGACCGGAGCCGATCTGCCCGCCACCACCGTACCCAATCTCGGTTGGCGCACCGCCAGCGTCGAGACGATCGGCCGTTTCAGCGCGGTCGGATATTTCTTTGCTCAAGCGGTGGCGCAGAAACTCAATATCCCGGTCGGCATCATCCACGCCTCCTGGGGCGGCACCGCGATCGAATCATGGATTCCCGAGGGCGTGCTCGCCCAGACTCGCGCGTGGCGCACCCTCGAGCCCCAGTGGCGCGAGGCTCAGAAAGTTTTCCCGCAAAAATCCGCCGCGCAACCCGCCCTCGAGGCCGCCTGGCAAAAAGCCCAGGAGGATTTCAAAACCAAGGGCACTCCGATCACCCTGGAGTGGCCACGTCCGCCGATGGGCCCCGGCTCGGGCTTTGCGCCCAGCCGTCTCTTCAACGGCATGATCGCTCCCTTTGCGCCTTATGCCCTGCGCGGTGCGCTCTGGTATCAGGGCGAATCCAACGTCGGCCGACATGACGAATACCGTGAATTGCTTTCCGCGTTGATCGACTCGTGGCGCGCCGCCTGGCCACACGGGGATTTCCCTTTCCTCGTCGTCCAATTACCCAACTTCACCGACAACAAGCCTGCTGGCCGCGCTTGGGCGCAGCTGCGCGAAACGCAGGCTCACGTCGTGCAACACACGCCCGCCACCGCCCTCGCGGTGATGATTGACGGCGACGAGCCTGACAAGCTCCACCCCACCAACAAACGTCCCGTCGGCGAACGCCTCGCCGCGATCGCACTCCACCGCGTGTATAATCAACGCACCACCGTGTGGTCCGGCCCGCAGCTTCAAGCCTTCGCCCGCGAAAAGGCGAACCTCCACGTACGCTTCGCCTACGCCGACGGTCTCCTGAGCAACTCGCCCGAGATCTCCGGCTTCGAGATCGCCGGTGCCGACCAAATCTTCCACGCCGCTACCGCCAAAATCATCGGCGTCACCGTGGTCGTCAGCTCGCCTGCCGTGACCTCACCCGTCGCCATACGCTACGCCTACACCAACGCCGCCCCCGGCTCGCTCGCCAACGCCGCCGGCCTGCCCGCCGCGCCATTCCGCACGGACGATTGGGAGTGATTCTCCCACTCTCGCGGCATCGCGGCGGTAAAACCCATACGAACGGCGAACGATTTCTATGAAAGCAATTTTTGCACGTATCACTCCCAACACTGTCATCTCTTCTCTCATGAAAACTCCCCGCTTGCTGCTCTGCTTCGGCCTGTTGGCCGCTTCTCTCCGGCTTTCCGCCGTTCCCGCTGATTCCCATATTTCCGCCGTCACGGTTTATCAGGACCGCGCCGTCGTCACCCGCTCCGCGCACCTCGAGCTCGCCGGCGGCACCACCGAAATCGTTTTCGCCAATCTGCCCGAATCGCTCAACGAGCAATCCCTGCAGGTGAGCGGCAAAGGCACCGCCGCCGCCACCATCCTCGACGTCAGCGCCAAGCGCACCTTCGTGGACTTCACCCCGAACGAACGCGTGCAGTCGCTCGAAGATCAACTCCGCGGACTCAGCAAACAGAAGCGCGCCATCGATGATCGCAGCACCCTCCTCAACGCGCAGACGGCCATGCTCGCCCAGATGGAAACCGCGCTCTTCGCCCCGCCCACCAAGGACGTGCCCCGGCCCGAGCTCAATCAGTTCACCAGTTCGCTCACCTACCTCACCGAACAAAAAGCCAAGGTCACCACCGAGCGCGCCTCACTCGACGATCAACGCGAGGAGCTGCAAAACAAAATCAACACCGCCCAAGCCCAGCTCAACGAACTGCGCGGAGCCGGCGGTCGCGGCTATAAATCCGTGACCGTGCGCGTCTCCGCCGCCCAAGCCGGCAATCTCGACGTGGCGCTCGCTTACACCGTGCCCGGAGCTGCGTGGTCCCCGAGCTACGACGCCCGCGTGATCAACGCCGAGCGCCTCGTCCAACTCGATTATTTCGGCATCGTCCGGCAGAACACCGGCGAGGATTGGAAGGATGTCTCCCTCACCCTGTCGACCGCCCGGCCTTCGCTCGGCGGCGCCGCACCGGTGCTGCATGTTTGGAATCTCGATCTTTATAACCCGATCGCGCTGCGCGAACAATCTGAACGAGGCCGCCGGGACGAGATGCGCATGGCCAAATCGGTCGCCGCTCCGGCCGCAGCCAATATGCTGAGCGTCACCAGCGAAGCCGATGAGTTCGGCGGCATAGCCGACAAACCCAAAGAAGCGATCTTCGCCGCCGCTACCATCGAAGCCGGAGCCACCAGTGCCTCGTTCAAGATAGCCGTCAGTTCCAGCATTCCGAGCGACAACTCGCCGCAACGCGTGCCGATCACCTCCGCCAAACTCACTGCCCAACCGGAATATCTCACCGTCCCGAAACGCCAGACCGCCGCGTTCCTCACCGCCAAGGTCGTCAACAGCTCTGAATTCCCCCTGCTCGCTGGCGCGATGAACGTCTTTCTCGACGGCACCTTCGTCGCCACCAGCGGCCTGCGCACCGTCATGGCCGGCGAAAAATTCGACCTCGCCCTCGGCGTCGACGAAGGGATCAGCGTGAAACACAAACGCGTGCAAAAATTTTCCGAAGACACCGGCCTGACCAACTCCGGCAAGCGCCTCACCTACGAATACCTCATCACGATTCAAAACAACAAGAAGACCGCCGAGCGCGTGATCGTCGCCGATCAGGTGCCGCTCTCCCGCAACGAAAAAATCCTCGTGAAGCAACTCTCCCCCGAGACGAAGGAAGTGAAGCCCACCGACGAAGGCACGCTCAAGTGGACGCTCGATCTCAAGCCCGGCGAGAAACGCGAGCTCACTGTCAAATTCGCCGCAGAGTACGCGAACGACGTCAACGTCACCGGCCTAGATTAATCCCCATCGCCCGTTGCGTCTACCCGGTCATTGCAAGAAGTCCCGCCGAGCGGGACGACGACCGTCCGCCATCGCTCGAAGAGCGACGGCGGAAGCAATCCAACGAGATCGACTGGCTCAAGGCCCTGAGCGCAGTCGCAGGGTTGGCTCGCCACGGTACGCGTCGCACCCCTCGCGATGCCCAGGGGTAAAAGCTATTGGCGATGGGGATAACCCGAGATTGTCTGTTGCCGGGCGGGATTTCCCCATCTCGCCGTTTCATTTCCTAATCAGGCGAGGAGCGAAATCTCCGCCCTGCACCGGGCGCTGTAATCTTGCCAGCGACCCGCCCTTCTGGCGCAGTGCCTCGTGTCCGCCGAATCGAAAACCAATAACTACGCCGTACCGATCCTGCTGATCGTCGCGTTTCTACTCTTTGGGACAGGAATCTTCTTCCCGTTCTTTCATGTGAAGAAATTTTGGCTCTTCAATGACGCCGTCTCCGTCGTCGGCGGAATTATCACCCTGTTTCACGAGGGAGAATATTTTCTCTTCGCCGTGCTCAGCCTCTTCACCCTTGTGTTTCCCTGCGCCAAACTCGGACTCCTCACCATCACCTGGATCGAACGCGAACACGATCTGACCCGCCTACGCCGGCTGCATGGCTGGGTCGCGACTCTCGGCAAGTGGTCAATGCTCGATGTGTTCGTGGTCGCCATTCTGATCGTGGCAATGAAATCGGCTGCAGTGGCCGAAATTCACATTGGCTCCGGTCTGTACCTGTTCACCTTTTCGGTGATCACCACGCAGGTCGCTTCCACGTGGATCGACCGGCGCTTGCCCCGAAAATTTTAGGCAGAAAAAAGCCGCGGCGCTGCGGGCACCGCGGCTTGCAATCACTGAACGAACTAAAGCGTGGAAATGATCGTGAAATAAACTGACTTGGTCGCTCCGTGTCAGGCCGCGCGCTTGCCGGGCTACGTTGCGAGGCAAGCTCGCAACCTACCGCCTGATCGATCGCCACCCACACGCCGTCTATTCCGTAGGCCTTATTAGAAGCGGAAATTCACGCCGAGACCGTATTCCATCGTCTGGTCGTCATCCATGCTGATCTTGCCGGTGAGGGCGAGTTTCTCGGTGAGCCAGTAGTTGGCCTTGACGCCGAAATCCCATTTGTCATCGGAATCCCTGGTCATGTACGAATAACGCACACTTGGTGTAATCGTGAGATCCGTAGTCGCCTGAATTTCGGCACCGACGCTGGCAAACACGACGAAGGAATCAAAACGGTAGTTGCCGGGAGCTTTGAACCACGCCCAGCCAATGCCGCCATCCACGAAGGGCTTCATGCCATTGTAGTTGGTGTAGGCGCGGCCACCGATGTTCAACTGTTGCTGGCTAACGCGGCCAACACCGGTGTTTTCCGAGCGAAGATAACTGTACTCGAACAGCGTATCGAGGCCGGTGCGAATGCCCTGATTCAGAGTCAGGTTCATCGCACTGGCGTCGACCGAGCTGTCATCGATGTCGATATAGCTGAAGCCGAGCTCGGCAAGATTATGCCCGAGTACGCCGTGGGAGCCGGTGGCAACCGTCGTGGGAGCGGAAGAAACCATTGCTGGATCATCCGAGGCGAACGCCGGAGCAGCCGCCCCGAAGGCACACGCGGCGGCGAGCAGAAGTGATTTATAGGATGTAATATAGTTCATGATGTTTGGTTTGGTTTGGTTTGGTCTGTCCGCCGGCCGCATCACCGAGACGCCACCGGCTGACATTCCCCTTGAACCCGAGTGGGCGGTATATGTTCCCAAATAAATATTCGGGTCATGGGGAACTTATTCGCACTCACTGGATTGCCCGGCGAAAAGCAAAATTCTCCCCAACCCTTGCGAAAAACATTCGTCCGACTAGTTTGCCCTATCATGAAACTCTCAACCCTTCTCCTCATGGCCTCTGCCCTCTTCGGTTTTTTATCCCACGCCTCGGCTGATCCGCTCAAAGTCGGCGATGCGGCTCCGGTTATTTCCGGCGTCACTGATGCCGGCGTCGTGCTCAACTTGGGCGAAGTCTACCAAAAAAACGCTTACACTGTCGTTTGGTTTTATCCGAGAGCACTCACCGGCGGCTGCACCAAACAAGGTTGCTCGCTTCGCGATGCCGCCGCGGAACTTGCCAAGTACAATGTCGCCGTCGTCGGCGTGAGCACGGACTCCGTGGAGAAACAAAAGGAGTTCAAGGAGACGAATCATTTCCCGTTCCCGCTGATCGCCGACACGAAAAAGAAAGTCATGAAAGCCTTCGGCCAGTCCGCGCTGCTGATGGCTTCGCGCGAATGCTACGTCATCAATCAGGAAGGCAAGATCGTCTATAAAGACACCGGCGTAACCCACAAACAGGCCGACAACGTCCTCGCGTTTCTCGCCAGCCAGAAAAAGTAAGGGCGGCTCCGAATATTTTCCGCAGGTGGAACGCAACCTCCGGGCGGCTTTTTCCCCTCTGCGTTTCAATCCAACCCGTCCGGAGGCTCACTGCCGTTGAGTTAAGCTACGGGCGTACCGTCAAAAACGGTTTCGCCTCATCCCGGTTATCAAATGCTTTGCGCCTTTGTTGGGCCGCCCCTTGTGGGCGTGCCGACTTCGCGCATTTCGGCACGGCCACATGGGCCGGCCCTACGTCAAATTCAGTCTGCCTCTGATCTTAACTCAACAGCCGTTGTCCGGAGGCCGGGTTCCACCCATGGCAACACCTTTTTTCACAACTCATCATCATTCACCGGCCCGAGTATATCGGCATGCGGATCGAGCCGGGCGCGCTCGATCCAGTCGCGAAACAAATGCTGTTGCTCCAGCCACTCGGCAGGTAGCGGTGCGGCCACCAGATCGATGATGCGCCGCGACCCATCCTCGGCGATCACGACATTGCGATCATGCGTGTCGGCCACCAGCCAAGGCACCTCGTCGAGAAAAACGAGCCGAGGATGATCGCGATCCGCCCGCAAAAATCGCGACGGCAGCGGTATCAGACATTGCGGATCGAGTCCGGAGACATCGGTTTTTTCCGGCAGCGCTCGACCCAAGGGCTGTTTCGCCACGAGAATTCCCTCCGGCGTGATGGCCACGATCTCCGTTGGGATGCCAATCATGTGGGTGAGCCGGAGTTTTTCAAAAAGCATCCGATAGCTGCCGGGCACCGCCGTCGCCTCCAGCATACCGCCGTCACCACTCGTTGAAAAGTGAAACGTGGCCCCCAAATCGCCACCTTCGCGAAAGAGAAAGAATTTATAAACCGAGCATCGCTCATCGACAAAGGCCAAGGCCTCCACCCCGCCGCCAATCCGCTGGAGCCGCGCCGTATTGGACTCAAACGGATCGTCCACATCCGAATGGAAGCCAAAATCCTCAAAAGGAATGATTGGCAGGCAGCGCCGAAAATCCCGGATCGCCTGGCCCAGTGCCGCCCACGCCGGATCGGCCAGTTCGAGCAGGCCTACTTCGTCTTCTTGGACGAGGACGAGATCGCGGTCTTTATCTGCGCGGATACCGCATTCTTCTGCTTTTTCGCCCAACTGATCGAGCGCCCGAAGTCGTTGCCGGTGACCGTCCAAAATAGCGGCTTGCCCTCCCGCGCCGGGGAGGCGGGGACCGTCGAGGTGGGTTTCTTGTCCGGTGAACGGGTCTTGGAGTGGCATGACTCGGCCATGCGCCCAAAGTCGGGCTGTCCGACCCGGAACGCAAAGGATTTTTGTGCGCAGGCTGTTCACAATTCGTCCCCGAGGCCAGTCCGTAAGCCACCGAACAGGAAAAAGAACCGCCGGTTATAACCGCTGCGGGCTCGCCCCCGGTTAAAGATCCCAAATTCTGACGCTTGACACCCCCCGCCTGCTTCCCTGACTTTCCACCTCTTTTCTCTCTACAACCATGCTACCAACATTCCGCCCACACCGCTTAAAACGCGCCCGCAAAATCGGTTTCCGCGCCCGCAAAGCCACCAAAGGCGGCCGCAAGGTCCTCGCCAACCGCCGCCGCAAGGGCCGCAAGCGCCTTACGGTCGTCTAAAAAAACTTCCGCGTGTCTTCTGCACCGCGCCCCACCCTGCGCCTGACCGCCGGTCAACGCCTGCGGCGCAACGCCGATTTCTGCGCTGTTCGCGAGCAAGGCCGCCGCATCGATTGCGGCGTCTTTCTCCTCACTTGGCGTGTCCGGCCTCCCGGTCCGCCCGCTAACCCCCGCGTGGGCGTGGTCGCCTCGCGCGCCGCCGTCGGCAACGCCGTCCACCGCAACCGCGCGAAGCGTCGCCTCCGCGAAATTTATCGCCAGCACCAAGCCCTCGTTCCCCCCGGACTTGATCTCGTGCTGACCTCGCGAATCTCGCTTCTGCGTCTGGCATTTTCCGAATCCGCGCAGCGCTTCGCCCAAGCCTGTAAAAAGCTGACCCCGGCCTCAACGCCGGCCTCAACGCCCCATGCGTGATTTCGTTCAAGCTGCGTCGACGGAAAGGTGGAACCCGGCCTCTGGACGGGTTTGGATGGCGCTTTTGCTTTCTCTGCCGAGCCGCGGGTTGAGCGCACTGATTTGGATTTATCAAAAAACCATCTCGCCGGCCCTGGTTGTGGCCGCGCCGAACTGTGGCTGCCGTTTCGCTCCCACCTGTTCGCACTACGCCCGCGAAGCCCTGCAAGAACACGGCCTCCTCGTCGGCGTCGCTCTTTCCGCCCGTCGTCTCGCCAAATGCGGCCCCTGGCACCCCGGCGGCCTCGATCCGGTTCCTCCTTCGCCAAGGCTTCGGAGGACAGGTCCGCCACATTCGCGCCCGGTCTGCACCTCCATTCGCCACAGCGCCTAGTCCACTTTCCCTCTCCCTTTCACTTCTCCTCTCCCCTCCCCCTCTCCTTCCATGGATAAAAAGAATACCATCATCGGCGTCGTGCTTCTCGTCGGCGCCCTCGCGAGCTTCTTCATCAGCGCCAAATACGCTCCGCCTCCCGCCCCCACGAAGCCCGCCTTCACCACGACCACCAGCGGCAGCCCGCTCGCGCAAAATGAAGCGCCCCCCTCCGGCCCCGCTCGCAGCGTGACCGATGCCGTCTTCTCCGCGCCCGAGAAAAGCTACGCACCCGCCGAATACCTCACGCTCGAAAACGAATACGTCAGCGTGAACTTCACCACGGCCGGCGGGGCCATCGACCACGTCAGCCTGAAGAAACATCCCGCCCTCTTGGACAAGCCCGAGCCCTATGTCCTCAACGCCAAACCTTCCGCCCCCGCCCTCAGCCTGCTGAATTTTCCCGGCATCGACCAGGATGCCCGCTACACTTTGGTTTCGCGTACGACCAGCGAGATCATTTATCGCACCGTGCTCGACGATAAACTCGAAGTCACCCGCCACTACAGACTACTCGGCGGTGCTGCGGGCGATGATTACCAGATCCGCCACGAAACCACTTTCCGCAATCTGACCGACCAACCCCTGCCACTCGCGAAACTCGCCATCAGCGTCGGCACCGCCGTCCCGCTCAATGAATATGATAACGGCATTTACCTGAACGTCGGCTACTACAACGGCAAGGATGCCGAGTTCACCCGCCGCGACGAACTCGCGGGCGGCGGCTTTTTCACCCACAGTCCGCCCCTCCCTTTCATGGAAAAAGCCGTCACCCGGCAGGATAAAAACGCCCAAGGCGCCGAGGTCACCGCGTCCGCCTTGCAATGGGTCACGGTCAAAAACCAATTCTTCGCCTCCATCCTCACCCCCGATCAGCCTGGCGCGAGCGTCCGCATCGAACGCGTCAAAATCAACCTCCTCTCCCTCGCCGAAGACCGCACCGCCTACGGCGTGACCGCCGCCGCCCAATTCGAACTCGCCCCCCTCGCCGCTGGAGCCTCCACCATCTGGGGCGCCAACTATTTCGCCGGCCCGAAAGAGTACAGCCGTCTCTCCACCTCCGCTCATTTCAAACACAACGAAGACTTGGTGATGGAATTCGGTTTCTTCGGATGGTTCTCGAAATTGCTCCTCACGATCATGACCAAGATTCACGGCTGGGTGGTCCATCTCTCTCCAGCCTGGGCGTGGGGCTGGGCCATCATCCTCACGACGCTCTTCCTCAAGACCGTGTTCGTGCCTTTCACCCTCGCCGCCTCGCGCTCGTCCAAGCGCATGCAAAAAATCATGCCGCTCATCACCGAGGTCCGCGCCAAACATAAGGCCAATCCCGCCAAGGCGCAGGAAGCCATGATGAAAGTCTACAAGGAAAACAAAGTGAATCCGGTCGGCGGCTGCATCCCCATCCTCATCACGATCCCCTTCTTTATCGGCTTTTTCAGCATGCTCCAGAGCGCGGCCGAGTTGCGCTTCGCCTCGTTCCTCTGGGCCGTCGATTTGGCGGCTCCAGATACGATCTACTCCTTCGGCGTGATCTCGCTGCCACTACTGGGCCTCACCCATCTGAACATCAACATCCTGCCTCTCTTTATGGGTGCCACGATGATCTACCAGATGAAACTCACGCCCACCCCCACGGCCGATCCCGCGCAACAAACCATGATGAAAATCATGCCCTGGATGTTCACGCTTTTCTGCTACAACTTTGCCGCCGCCCTCGCGCTGTACTCAACCGTCAACGGCCTCTTCACCATCGCCCAGCAAATCATCATCAACCGCATGCCCGAGCCCGACATGCCCGCCGTCCCCGTCGCCCCCGTCGGCGGCATGAAGAACGTGACCCCGAAAAAGAAAGGCTGAGAGACCAAGAGACTAAATGACCAAAAAGTCGGCCAAGATGCACCAGCGTCGGTCTGCTCTTGGTCCCTTAGTCTCTTAGTCCTTTCACCCCCACAGTCTTTCCGCCCCTTCAGCTTTTCCGCCCTTCGTTCCTTCAGACTTTTCTCCGCATGGCCGGCCATAATAAATGGTCCAAAGTCAAACGGCTCAAAGCCGTCACCGATTCGCGCCGGGGCAAGGTTTTCTCCCGTCTCTCCCGCGAGATCACCATGGCGGCCAAGACCGGCGGCGGTGATCCCGAGAGCAACGCCCGTCTCCGCACCTTCGTCCTCAAGGCCCGCGAAGCCAACATGCCCGCCGACAACGTCGACCGCGCCATCAAGAAAGGCACTGGCGAACTCCCCGGCGTCGTCTTCGAAGAAATCACCTACGAAGGCTACGGCCCCGGCGGCGTCGCCTTCGTGGTCAACGTCACCACCGACAACAAAGTCCGCGCCGCCAAGGATGTCCGCGCTGCCTTCAATAAATTCGGCGGCAACCTCGCGCAGTCCGGGGCCGTCGCATTTCAGTTTCTCCACGCCGGCCAGTTCCTCATCGCGAAAGAGAAAATAACTGAGGACAAATTGATGGAGCTCGCGCTCGCCGCCGGCGCCGACGACGTCATCACTACTGAGCAGGGCCACGAAGTCCGGTGCAACGTCCACGCCTTCGACCAAGTCGCCCACGCCCTCGAGCAAGCCGCCCTCAAACCCGACTCCGCCGAGATCGCCTACATCCCAAAAACCACCGTCCCCATAGACGTCGAAACCGCCGCGATCCTCGAAAACCTCCACGACTTCCTCGAGGAAAACGACGACGTCCAAGCCGTGTCCTCGAACGAAGAGACCGAATGAGAGTTCCGTTCACCCAATCCAAAGTAGTTTAATAGACTACAATCCGGTTGGGGGGAGGCGGCACCGAGGTGGAGCGTGTTGTCCCCAACGCGCTGGTTCAAATTACCTGCTCCCCAGATGTAAGAGTTTAACGATGATCCCGTTCAAGAAAGCTCATCGCCGGTAGCGATTTGCCCGGACGTGAGAAATGTTTTCACCAGTTCACCTTCACCACAAACTGTCATGCGTGGAAATCGTTTGAACCAACGTCCAGCAGGCCCTCCGGTTCGAAGTCGAGCCAAGCAGCAAACAACCCAAGCTGGTCGGCCGTGATCTGCCTCTGCTGAATCCGATCAAGCAAATGTTGAAACAAGACCGGTGGCAGGCTCTGCCGACGAACTTTAGGCATGGACTTGGCCGCCGTAGAATCCGCGGGTGATTTCTGCCCGCAGTTGTGTCATTTCCACCGGATCAGTGGATCCAACCATTCGTGCGGCCAGCGAGGAAAGTTCCGGTCCACTCAACTGTCGTTCCGCATCCAAGCTATAGGCGAAACGCACCACTTTGGCTTGTTCTTCGGTCGGCAAGGTCGAAATCTCCCGGATGATCTCGCTGGCATTCATAAGCACACCCTGGCGGCAGACTCATTCGCGTCAAACCCCGGGTTCATGGCCAGCACGCATGAGAATGAAACAGTCTAAACCTCCGTCTCGACTCATTATCTCCGAGCGCTCCGTATTCTTCGTGTTAAACACCTGATACTAATGGGCCACTCTAAGCTTGCTCCACGAGCTCACGGCCCTGCCATCTACCTTCCCTCCATCAAATGCCCCGCCTGTTTCGTGAGCGATTTCTCCAAGCTCCCGCAGACCAATTCGCATAACTTCGGAATCGTCGGATCGGCGATCCGATAGAAAACCTGCAAGCCTTCCTTCCGCCGTGCGAGAATGTGCGCCGCCATCAACGTCTGCAGATGCCGCGAAATATTCGCCTGCGTGCCCTCCGTCGCCGCCACAAGTTCGGTCACATTCTTCTCCCCGTCGAACAGCGCTTGGATCAACCGCAACCGCATCGGCTCGGCCAGCACGGCGAAACGCCGGGCCACAATCTCCAACGCGTGATCATTCAGGGGTGCTTTTCGGGCCATGCCTGAAACCAAACGCGAGCTTGACATCTTGGCAAGTATATCCGTGTGTACTCATATACTATTATGAAAACCGAAGCCCTCCTCCGCCTCCTCGCCGGTTCCATGACCCTGCTCAGCGTGGCTCTGGCCCACTTCGTCAGCCCGTGGTGGCTGCTTCTCACCTGCTTCGTCGGCGTGAACCTCATCCAGTCAGTGTTCACGGGCTTCTGTCCGCCCACCCTCATCCTGAGAAAACTCGGCTGGGTCGACGCCACCGGCACGATTCATTGGGGCGGTCAGACTAAATAACTTTCCATGATCTCGCGCCTTCTCCTGCCCTGCCTTGCTCTCCTCACGCTTGCCGCGTGCAGCCGCCACGATTCCAGCACAGCCACTCCCGCTGGCGCGACCATCCCGGTCCGCATCGCCACCGTTTCCCTGGAACACTTGCCGATTCTCGTCGAAGCTCCTGCCACCGTCCGTCCCGCCGAACGCGCCAGCATCGCCGCCAAACTCACCGGCACGGTCGCGACATTCCCCCTCGGTCTCGGCTCAGCCGTAAATGTCGGCGATGTTCTCCTCACGCTCAACGCGCCGGAAACCGAAGCACGTGTTCGCCAAACTCAAGCCCAGCTCGCCGAAGCCGCCCGCAACGCCGATCGCGCCCGCACGCTCGTCGAAAAAGGCGTCAACGCTCCCGACACCCAACGCGACGCCGAGGACCGTCTGCGTTACGCCCAAGCCGCCGCCGCCGAAACCGAAGCCCTCCTCGCCTACGCTTCTGTCCGCGCGCCCTTCGCCGGCGTCATCACCGAGAAACACGTTCTCCCCGGCGATCTCGCGACGCCCGGCCTGCCGTTGCTCACCCTCGAGTCCACCCAGCATCTCCGTGCCGAAGGCACCATCCCGGAAAAAGCCGCCGCCTCACTCCATCTCGGCGATACCCTCACGGTTCTGCTTGACGACACCTCCGCTCCCGTCACCGGCCGCATCGACGAAATTTCCGCCGCCGCTGATGCGATCAGTCGTTCCGTACTCGTGAAGATCGCTCTGCCCGCCGGCTCCGCCCGCTCCGGTCAATTCGTCCGCCTCCAAGTCGCTTCCGGCAATTCCGACGCTCTCCTCGTTCCCGTTTCCGCCGTCACTCGCTTCGGACAAATGGAACGTCTCTTCATCTGCGAACAAGGACATGCCGTTCTGCGCTTGGTCAAGACCGGACGCGTCACGGGCGAACGCATCGAAATTCTCTCCGGCCTCAATCCCGGCGAACAAATCATTCTCGCTCCCCCCGCCGTGCTGCGTGACGGCCAGCCCGTCACGCCCCAGTCATGAGCAAACCCCTCGAGAAAGCACCGCACGGTTTTGCCGGCCGGTTAACCGCGTTCTTCATCGATTCGCGGCTCACGCCGCTCGCGGTGATCGCTTCGCTCCTGCTCGGCGTGTTCGCCGTGATCATGCTCCCACGCGAAGAAGAGCCGCAGATTAAAGTTCCGATGGTCGACGTTATCGTCGCCATGCCCGGTGCCACCGCCCACGAAGTCGAGAACCGCGTCACGCGCCCGATGGAGAAACTGCTCTGGGAAATCCCCGGCGTCGAATATCTCTACTCCACGTCGCGCCCCGGCAATTCGCTCGTGATCGTCCGCTTCAAAGTTGGCTCCGATCTCGAGCAAAGTCTGGTCCGCCTCAACCAAAAGCTGCAGGCCAACTACGACCGCATCCCGCCCGGCGTCAGCGCTCCGCTCATTAAACCGCGCACGATCGACGATGTACCGATCGCGGCGATCACACTGCACAGCCACACCCAGGATCATCTCACGTTGCGCCGTCTCGCCGCACAACTCGACGATGCCATCAAAGCACTGCCCCATGTCGCCGAGACCACGCTGATCGGTGGCGTGCGCCGCCAACTCCGCGTGCAAGTCGATCCGGTGAAACTCGCCTCCCGCCAGCTCACGCTCGACGATCTCGCCGCCGCGCTCCGCGCCGCCAACGCCCGCAGCCAAGACGGCGCACTCGCCTCTGCCAACCGCGACATCCTCATCGAAACCGGCGCCTATTTCCGCGACGCCGCCGATGCCGCTTCTCTCGTGCTCGGCACCTGGCAATCACGCCCGATTTTTCTCCGCGACGTCGCCACGATCATCGACGGTCCCGCCGAACCGACGGATTATGTATTGTTTGGAAATGGCTCGACCGTACCCGCGTTTGAGGCCACCGCCCGAAAACGCGGTTCCGAAAACGCATTTGTAGGGCCGTCGCTTGCCGACGCGCCGCGAACGTCACTCAGCGTTACGCCGTCTTCCGCAAATACCGCACGGCCACAAGGACCGGCCCTACAATTTTCCGAATCAACCGCCGTCACCCTCAGCGTCGCCAAACGCCCGGGTGCCAACGCCGTCGATGTCGTCCACTCTCTCGAGCAGACAGTCGCGCGCCTTCGCGGTCTGCTTCTCCCTGCCGACGTCGAAGTCACCTTCACCCGCAACTACGGCGCCACCGCCAGCGAGAAATCCAACGAACTTCTCTTCCACATGGGCATCGCCATCTTCGGTGTTGCCCTGCTCATTCTATTTTTCCTCGGCTGGCGGGAATCACTCGTCGTGCTGCTCGCTATCCCCGTCACGCTCGGTCTGACACTCCTCGTTTTCTATCTCTACGGCTACACGCTGAACCGCATCACCCTCTTCGCGCTGATTTTCTCGATCGGTATTCTCGTGGATGACGCGATTGTCGTCGTGGAAAACATTGTTCGCCACCAACGCCTGGCGTCATCCCGCGGTCGCAGCCTGCAAGAAGTCGCCATCGAAGCGGTCAATGAAGTCGGCAATCCCACCGTGCTCGCCACGTGGGCCGTCATCGCCGCCGTGTTGCCGATGGCGTTCGTCGGTGGGCTCATGGGGCCGTACATGCGGCCCATTCCCATCGGGGCCAGTGCCGCCATGCTGTTCTCTTTGGTCGTCGCGTTCACCGTCACTCCGTGGGCCGCGCTGCGTGTGCTGCGCCGGCACCTTGTCCAAAGTGGAGACGCGACGCCCTCGTCGCGTTCAGACCGCAGCGAGGACGCTGCGGCTCCCACTGAAACCGATCAGGCCCCGAACGATTTCTTCACCCGCCTCTACCATCGCGTGATGGATCCGATGATCGCCAAACGTCGCTGGCGCTGGAGCTTTCTCGGCGTAGTCGCAGCGTTGCTGCTCGCGTCCATGGCTCTGGTCGGCCTCGGCACCGTGCAAGTGAAGATGCTGCCCTTCGACAACAAGTCCGAGTTCCAAGTCATCCTCGATCTCCCCGAAGGCACCACCCTCGAGGAAACCACCCGGGTCGCCCGCGAAATGGCCGCCGCCATCCGCCCCGAACCCGAAGTGCGCGACTACCAAATCTACGCCGGCACCGCCTCCCCTTTTAATTTCAACGGTCTCGTCCGGCACTACTTCCTTCGCCGCGGCGCGAACGTCGCCGATATCCAAGTGAATCTGCTGTCCAAGGACGAACGCTCCGCGCAAAGCCACGCCATCGCCGTTCGCGTCCGTCCACGTCTCGCCGCCATCGCCGCCAAACACCGCGCCACCGTTGTCGTCGCCGAAGTTCCACCCGGTCCACCCGTCCTCCAAACGCTCGTCGCCGAAATCTACGGCCCCACCGAAGAAACCCGCCTCGCGCTCGCCTCCCGCGTGAAACAGATTTTCCAAAAGACCGCGGGCGTCGTCGACATCGACTGGTATGTCGAGGAACAACAGCCCACTGTCCACCTCCGCGTTGATCGCACCAAAGCCGCTTTACACGGCATCAGCGTCGACACCATCGCGCGCACGATCCGCACCGCCGTTGGCGGCGCCAAGGTCGACCTCCTCCATCAGCCACTCGACCGCGAAGATGTTGATATCGTTCTCGAACTCCCCCGCGCGATGCGCAGCCGTCCCGAAGATCTCCTCGCGCTCCAACTCCGCTCCGACCACGACGACATCATTCGCGCCGGCGAGCGACCACTCATTCCCCTCGGCGAACTCGTCACGCTCGAACGCACCAGCGGCGAACGAAATCTTTACCGCAAGAATCTCCGTCCCGTCGTCTATGTGACCGGCGATGTCGCCGGCAAAGTCGCCAGTCCCGCCTATGCACTCTTCGCGATGAATCGTGAGCTCGCGAAACTCGACGCTCGCGAGTTCGGCGGCACCCAACCCAAGGTTGAACTCTACCACCTCAACCAACCCGACAACGAATTCGAACCTGCGATGAAGTGGGATGGCGAGTGGCACGTGACGCTCGAAGTCTTCCGCGATCTCGGCCTCGCCTTCGCCGCCGTATGCATTCTTATCTACATGCTGATGGTCGGCTGGTTCAAAAGCTACACGACGCCCTTCATCATCATGATCGTGATCCCGCTGTCGTTGATCGGAATTTTGCCAGCTCACGCCTTGATGGGCGCGTTCTTCACCGCCACCTCAATGATCGGTTTCATGGCTGGCGCGGGCATCATCGTCCGCAACTCAATCATCCTCGTCGATTTTATCGAACTCCGCCGGGCGCAAGGCCTGCCGCTCGCTGAAGCTGTCGTCGAAGCCGGCGCCGTTCGCTTTCGTCCGATGCTGCTCACCGCGCTCGCCGTGATCGTCGGTGCCTCAGTGATCTTGGCCGATCCAATTTTCCAAGGTCTGGCGCTCTCGCTCATGGCGGGAGAAGTCGCTTCACTCTTGATCAGCCGCTTCGCCGTGCCAGTGCTGTACTTCATGGTTTTCAGCCGCGGCACCCCAACCCCATCCCCACTTATTACGCCCCAATTGTAGGGCCGGTGCTTGCGCCGGCCTTGATTGCTCCATCGAGATTCTCGCCCCGGCTAGGCTGCCGCAAGCAGCAGCCTTACAGATTTAATTCCCCTCTGATTTTCCGTCAGTAAACCCCCCACCCTCCCACCCCATGAAAACCAACGTCGGCTCCCTTGATCGCATCCTCCGCTATATCCTCGGCTTCGCCATACTGGGTGCCGGTTACTACTATAAATCCTGGTTTGGCCTCATCGGCCTTGGTCCCATTATCACCGCCACGGTTCGCTTCTGCCCCGCCTATCCGTTGATCGGAATGAACACCTGCAGCGTGAAGGAAGAGGCGAAAAAATAATCAGACAGAATCGTCGGTGTGCGTCGCTATTCCCACCGACGCACCTCGCCTTTTTGTAGGAGCCTGCTTGCAGGCGATTCGAAATTTTATTGAGATAGCCTGTACAAAATCTCCGCAAACAGGCTCCTACTCTTTTCCTCCCTATGAAATACCTCACCACACTCTTCGCCCTGCTCTTCTCCTCCGCCTTCGCCGCCCAAGTCGCCACGATTTCCCCGAAAGAAGCCGCGCAACTCGTCGCCGAGGGCAAAGCCGTCCTCGTCGATGTCCGCGAACTATCCGAATGCGCCGAGACCGGCGTGGCCGCACCCGCGGTGCTGCTGCCCAAAAGCGATTTCGATGGTTCGCAAAAGTTATGGAAAGAATTCCTCGGCAAAAACCCCGACAAACAACTCATCCTCTATTGTCGTTCAGGCCGACGCTCCGGGGCCGTCGCCGCCGCCCTCGCGGCTCAAGGCCACCCAGTCGCCAACGCGGGCGGATTCAAAGACTGGGAAGCGGCCGGGCTGCCGGTCAGGAAAGTGGAGCCGGCTAAGTGATGGCTGCACTCATGCAAACGCTGACGAATCGATAGCGCAAAGTCTGCGGCCACGTGACCGCACTTATCTTGTGATTAATCTCAACGCTTGTTGTTTTTATACTTAGCCGAATCCGTAAGGTAGCGGCGGTTGCCCTCAACCGCCTATGTGCTTGCGCCGACGATTGCGACATTAGTAGCCGAATCCGTAAGGTAGCGGCGGTTGCCCTCAACCGCCATTCACGGTGCATCATGATCTGCCAGGCCGTTGAGGGCAACGGCCCCTACCCTAAGTCCAATGATCACGAACAGTTGGGATAATTACTGGCCGGATTTCCTCTCGGTCGCTCCCGCGCACCTGCTGGCCGTCGCGAATCCCGGCCCGGATTTCGCCATCGTCCTCAAGCAAAGCCTCAATCACGGGCGGCGCACCGCGATCTGGACAAGCATCGGCATCGGCACCGCGATTCTGCGGCACATCACCTATTCGCTGCTGGGCCTGGGCTTCCTCGTCCGCAGCTCCCCGCTGTGGTTCGACACCGTCAAATAC
>Ga0105049_10001434_pt1 | contig 28194 bp, 21 predicted proteins | sample MAT06_FD_78087 | JGI IMG/M metagenome (GOLD analysis project Ga0105049, IMG submission 78087) | Freshwater microbial communities from Lake Fryxell liftoff mats and glacier meltwater in Antarctica - MAT-06 | ecosystem: Environmental > Aquatic > Freshwater > Ice > Liftoff microbial mat | place... | reverse complement strand
TCAATTCGGCACTGCTCGCGGCCGGAACGGGCTTTGGCGCTGGGCTTTGGCTCGCCCATCTCGCCGGGCTCATTTGATCGGACCCTGAGCCAGCGGTAAGGTAAGGATCGCATTTGTTCCATGTTGAGCCACATGGAGCGGACACACCCGTTGGTGTTGATGCCCCCCTTGCACGGGCGTGCCAGGTGAGCTGCCCTTTTCGTTCTTCGGAAGATAGTAAGCATGCTTACTATCTTGTGACTCTGAGATAGAGCTCACGCACAAGTTTGGAGCACTTGGGGATGCACAACCTGCCCTGGCGCGCTGCCGAATCCCCGCCCCTATTTGACAGCGGATCAGCTTAGGCGTACCGGGAGAGGCCTATGGCGTTCGAAGTTTCCAGCCGACAAATTGGCCCTGAAGATCCGGTCCCGTCCGCAAAGAACATCATCCTGGTCATGAGCGGCAAGGGCGGCGTGGGCAAGAGCACAGTAGCCTGCAATGTCGCCGTCGCGCTCACGCAGCTCGGAGCGAGAGTTGGCTTGTTGGACGCGGATATGTACGGCCCCAGCATCCCGACGATGTTTGGAATCAACGAACGCCCGATGACCAACGGGCAGCGCATTCAGCCGCTCGAGCGCTTCGGCGTCAAGCTCATGAGCATTGGCTTCATGCTGGATGACCCTAAGAGTGCGGTGGTTTGGCGTGGCCCCATGCTTCACAGCGCGCTCCTGCAATTCTTGAAGGATGTCGATTGGGGGCCGCTCGATTTCCTGCTGCTCGATTTACCCCCGGGAACAGGTGACATCGCGTTGACACTTTCGCAACGCGTGCAAAGCACCGGCTCCATCATTGTGACCACTCCGCAGGAGGTGGCGCTGCAGGACGTCTACAAAGCCGTCTCTATGAACGCCAAGGTGGGCATTCCGATCCTCGGAGTGGTGGAAAATGAAAGCTATTTCATCTGCGACAAGTGCGAAACACGCCACACGTTGTTCGGCGTCGGTGGGGGGCAGAAGGTCGCCGATGCCGCCAAAGCGCCACTGATCGGGCAAATTCCCCTCGAGCCCAGCGTGGGCAAGTGGGGCGATGCCGGGACACCGGTCGTTCAGGCCAGTCCCAGTTCGGCGATTGCGAAAGCCTTTATCTCCGTCGCAGAAGCGCTGATTGAACGGGTGAATCAGCACCACGCGAGCGCGGCTGACGGATTTTCGATTGACCGTAGCGGCGGAACGAATCGGCACCTGCCGATTGCGCGCTAGCGAATTGGCCGGCGGAGAGGTATGTTCCGGCGCCTTCTGACCGAGTGCTGTTGGCAGATCGACCCGCGCGCGATATAGGGCGCGCATCAAGTTCTTCAGGCGTTAAAATGACTTCAATTGAACACGTCGCCGAGCAGAATTCGGTATCCGATTCTGCCAGTGCTGAGCCAACACCCGCGTCAACCTTAGATCTCACGGCGCCCGGGCCCAGTCAGGCCCCCGAGGGCGAAGCCCACGAAGGCGATGCGCCGGAGAGCGCTGGCGATGCCCCGGAGGGCGAGGCCGCCGAAAGCGATGCCGGTGACGGCGATGCCGCAACTGGCCCTGGGAAACGCAAACGGCGTCGCCGAAAGAAGAAGTCGGATGCGGCACCCGGCGCGCAGGCACAGGCACAAGCCCCCGCCGCGCGTGAACGTCCGCGGCATAACCAGAAAAATCCTCGTGTCATGGAGCGGCCGCCATTCGGGGTCGGTGAAGAAGTGTTCGGCAAAGTGACGGCCGTCCTCGATACCGCCATCATGGTGGATCTTGCAGGCAAGGCCCTCGCGATCTTCGACCGCTCCGAAATGGAACCGGACGATCTGGTGCCGAGCGTGGGCGATCGCCTGGTGGCTCGAATTCATCAGGACGGCGCACGCGGTGGGCTGGTCGTGCTCAGCCGCAAGCCGTTGCGCGAAGAAGAAACCAAGCCCCTCGTCGAGAAAGCTTACAAGGATGGCTCGTTCGTACACGGGCTGATCACCGGCGTGATCAAGGGCGGGGTCGAAGTAGATATCCGCGGCTTGCGAGCCTTTGCTCCAGCTTCTGGGCTTGATTTGCACCCTTCCCACGCCAACTTCGCCGGGCTCCTGGGCCAAGTATTAGATTTTAAGGTGATTCAATACGAACACCACGGTCGTGATGTGGTGGTGACGCGGCGGCCGATGTTGGAAGCAGAGGCACGCGTTCGCCGAAAAGAGGCGCTCGGAACGCTCACCGAAGGACAAGTTCTGCGTGGCGTGGTCCGCACCGTCGTCGAGTGGGGCGCCTTCGTTGCCCTTCCCTCAGCCGAGAATCTGGAAGGGCTCGTTCATGTGTCCGAAGCGAGCCATGATCCGCGCGCGCTGATGGGGGATATCCTCAAACAGGGCGATAGCTTCGATGTGAAGGTCCTGCGCGTTGATGAGCGCGGCAAGCTGTGGCTGAGCCGCAAAGCGTTGATGGCCGATCCTTGGGCTGAAGCGCGCGCCAAATACGCGGTCCGCTCGCTGCACACGGCAAAGGTCACCCACATCGAGCCGTTCGGGGTGAGCTGCTTGCTCGATTCCGATATCGAAGGCTACATCCACATCACCGATCTCTCGTTAACCCGAATTGAGACTCCAGATGCACTCGTCAAGGTTGGCGATGAAATCCCAGTCGTGGTGGTGACGTTTGACTTTGAGAATCGGCAGGTCGGCTTGCATCCCGCGCCCAAGCCCGAGCACGCCGAAGAAGCTCCCCAGAAGGTGAACAAGAATGGCGCACTCAAGGTCGAGGTGATGAAAGGCGAGCCGGGCGGCCTCACGGTCCGCGTTCTGGGCGCCACCGGACGCTTTGCACGTGGCTTCATCCCAGCCGGCCAGACGGGCACCGCGCGTGGCACCGATCTGCGCAAGACGTTCAAAGTCGGCCAAATCCTAGACACCAAAGTGATCGATTTGGATCGGCGCGGCGAGGTCAAGCTCAGCGTCCAAGGCCTAAAAGACGACGAAGAGCGCAAGGCGACGCGCGATTATCGCCAGAAGCTCCAAGCCGAGAGCAGCTTCGGAACCTTGGGTGATTTACTCAAGAAGCGGCTAGGGCAGTCCTAAGTCCCCCGCCAGCCCCCCGCCAGCCCCCCGCCATTCACCTGGGATCTGCCAAGGATCCCACCCTAGGCGTTGTCGAAGGGTTTGTGTTCGACTATGTTCCGGCCCACGCTGAAAAATCGCGTGAAGCTTTTCTCACTCCGCCTCGCGTAGTCCGACCGCGGCTGGGTGCGAAGCAGTTGCCCGCAGCCAAGGCACGCCCGGATCAAACCCGCATGCAAGACACCACCGATCGTGAGTTGGTAGAAGCCGCCAAAGGGGGCGATAAGCAGGCCTTCGGCCAGATCGTGGCACGCCATCAACGCCGGATCTATCGGGTTGTGGTGCACATGCTGCGTAATGAAGCAGAGGCTGAAGAGGTCACTCAGGAGTGCTTCTTTCGTGCCTATGGCGCGCTCGACAGGTTCGATGGCAGGAGCGAGCCGTTTACGTGGATGTACCGAATCGCAGTGAATCTATCACTCAATATGTTGAGAGCCAGGAAGCCGCGCGGTCATGGCACAAGCCTGGATGACCCGAAGGTGGAGGGGGCACTGATTGAACGCAGGCCGTCCATGGCTGATCCAGTCGCACAAAGTGTTGACCGAGAATTGGCGTTGGCGCTTGCGGATGGGATGGCACAGCTGAGCGAAACGCTCCGGATCACTTTGATTTTGGTGGCCTTGGATGGCTTGAGTCACACCGAGGCCTCTGCCGTGCTCGGGTGCCCCGAGGGAACGGTTGCCTGGCGCGTTCACGAAGCCCGCAAGCAACTCAAGGTTTTTCTGGGCGCAAAAGGGCATGAGCTCACTGGAACACGGGGCGAACGATGACTGAGAGAAGATCTGTGATGCTGCCCGACGAGGCCGAACGTTTGCTTGCCAATTGGCCGCTGCCCGAAAAGCCTCCAGAGTTCTGGGATTCAGCTCAAGTGCGGCTGCTCGAAAGAATTGAAGCCCATCCAGCTGAACGCACGCCGGATGCGTTGCTCGAAGCCCCCTTACCCCTTGGCGATGAGGATTCCGAGAACGCCCCGGCGAGCGCTCCGCGACTCGTCGAACACGCTTCAGCCCGAGACTCAGCGCCACGGGTTTCAGTGAGATCAACAACCGCCTCCCTGCCCGACGCTACAAGCGAGGAAACAAGCCTGGTCGATTTCGCGCGATCCATTGCTCCCCGCAAGCCTCAATCCTCACAGCCCGACCTGAGCGCTCAAGAAATGCTGCTGAACGCGACCCAAGCTCGGGAGCAATCAATAGCTGTTGAAGAGCGGGAGCGAACTCAGCCACGCATGACGGCTCCCTTGCGTGACGTGTCCCGCCCGGTGCCCGTGGTTGCGGCAGCCACCAGTTCCGTTCCGGCGCCTGCCGTGAGCGGTCGAAACAGTGGGATCTTGATTGGCCTTTTAGCCGCCGCGGCGGCCTTCGCGCTCTGGTTTCATTTTCAGGGAGGCGTGGCTGACCCTGCCGCTCAACTCGCGAGAAATGAAGAAGCGGCGCACTCCGAGCTAGTGGAGCGGCCTCGTTCGGTCTCTGCCGTTCCGCCGAGCGCGCCTCCGGAAGCCCAGAAGTTTGCCCCCGAGCCAGCGACGGAACAGAAACCTGCTGTTGCCGAAAACCTTGAAGATCGCCAAGCCGCTCCAAGGCGAGATGGACGTGCCGCGAAAGAAGATCTCAGCCTAGGCAGAATGCCGAGCAAGGTCGACGCAACCACGCGGGGCGCAAGTGGCGTCGTCCTGGACAATGGCGACAAGATGGACAAGAAAGGCAAACTCTTGGCCGAAGAGGTTCAGCTGGAAGAAGGCCCAGCCGTGGCCGCTGCCCCGACTGCGAACGCCCCCGCTGCGAATACGCCACCACGGCTTTCCGAACCTGCCCCCGAGAAGCCGAGCAGTGGCGGTAGCACCGCCCCGGCCGCCAGAATGAAGCCAGCAGATAGCAGCAGTTTGAACCTGCCCGAGAAGCCCTCAAGCGGCGCAGTTCAGGCTGCGGTCGCGTCTCGGCTGAGCGCGGCCAGGTCCTGCGTGTCAGGCCAGAAGGGCCCATCCTCTGCGACGGTGACGTGGGACTCCACTGGCTCGGTAAAATCTGTCAGCGTTTCTGGGCCCGCCGCCGGCACCCCCGCGGAAAGCTGCATAAAAAGCGCCCTCGGCGCGTCGCGGGTGAAGCCATTTTCTCGCCCCAGCTACAGCGTGCCGCTCACGATTCGCCCCCTCGATTGAGTCGTCTCGGAAGCGTTGACAATTCGTGGGCCTTCGCCCATATTCCCCGCCCCTTGCTCGCCGGCTATCAGGTCGGTACCCCACGGGGAAGACTGAACAATGGTTTCTTCTACAAAACAAACTGATCGACGCCGTCACCTTCGTGCCACTGCAGCTGGCCGCGCACGCAAGAGCGCAATCGCGGACACCTCCACCCCCAAGTTTTCGGTCCACCCGGAAGGGTATGACCCCAAGGCGCCCGATGCTAAACGCGCCCCCAATACCAAGTAGAACCAAGTAGAACCAAGTAGAACCAAGTAGACAGATACGGACATGGCTAATCATCCCTCAGCAGACAAGCGCAACCGTCAACGCATCGCAGCTACCCTGCGTAACCGCAGCGCTCTCAGCGCGGTCCGAACCGCAGTACGAAATGCCCGCAAGGCTATTACCGAAGGTGATCGCAAGGTTGCGGAGATGGTCGTTTTTGCGGCTTCTAAGCTCCTGGCGAAGGCAGCAGGCAAAGGCGCGTTGCGCATGCAGACCGCTGCTCGCACGATCTCTCGCATTCAGATCGCCCTCAATAAGCTGGCCTGAGTCAGAGCTGGAAAGACCCAGTTGCCGGAGAGGCTAGCCTCTCCGCGCAGGCCTGATTAGGATTGGCGCGTTCGACGAGTTCTGCGCATTGTTCGTTGAGCTTCCGCGCTAGTCCTTGTGCGCCTGAGGTCCTGATGACTGCCAATTCCATCGAAACGTTTGTCGCTGAAGATCGTCGTTTTGAACCCTCCGCAGCGTTTCGCGAGCGCGCCCGAATCCAGTCGCCCGAAGAATACGCCCGGCTCCACGAAGAGAGCCTGACCGATCCCGACACCTTCTGGAGGCGTGAAACGGCGGAGTTGGTGCTTCGGAAGCCCTGGAGCAGCGTCACGGAATGGCAGCTACCCCACGCGAAATGGTTCCATGGAGCGGAGCTCAACGTCACTGAAAGTTGCCTGGATCGCCATCTACAGAGCGAAACCCGCAACAAGAAAGCGCTGATCTGGGAAAGTGAACCGGGTGAATCCTCTTCGCTGACCTATGCCGAATTGCACGCCTGTGTGGAGCAATTCACAGCTGTGTTGAGAGCTCTCGGCGTTGAACGCGGCGATCGGGTCGCCATTTATATGGGAATGGTGCCGGAGGCCGTGATTGGGATGTTAGCCTGCGCTCGTATTGGAGCCCCACATACGGTGGTTTTCGGTGGGTTCGCGGCCGAGTCCCTCAGTGATCGCCTCAATGATTGCCAAGCTAAGGTGGTTCTGACACAGGACGGTGCGTACCGGCGCGGCAGCGTGGTGCCATTGAAGGCGACGGTGGACCAAGCTGTCGCTAAATCGCCGACGGTTGAGAAGGTTGTCGTTTATCGTCGTCTCGGGCAGGCACTCTGCCCGATTGAGATGACACCAGGGCGGGATGTCGATTGGGGCGAAGCACTGAAAACCGCGGACCCAAGCCAAGGTGGCGCGGAGATTGTGGACGCCGAGCACCCTCTCTTCATCTTGTATACTTCAGGCTCTACCGGCAAACCCAAAGGGGTCTTGCACACCAGCCTCGGGTACCTGGTCGGCGCTCACGTCAGCACCAAGTATGTCTTCGACTTGCAAGAGGATGACATCTATTGGTGCACCGCAGACATCGGCTGGGTCACGGGCCACAGTTACATTGTCTACGGGCCACTCTCCAACGGAGCCACCTGCGTGCTGTACGAGGGTGCCCCTAATTTCCCGGATTGGGGCCGCTTCTGGCAGTTGATCGACAAGCACAAGGTCACGATTCTCTACACAGCACCCACCGCAATCCGGTCGTTCATTCGCCAGGGGGAAAGCTTCGTCGATCAGGCGGATCTTTCGAGTTTGCGCTTGTTAGGCTCGGTAGGTGAGCCCATCAATCCGGAGGCCTGGATGTGGTACCACGAGAAGATTGGCAAGGGCCGCTGCCCGATCGTGGATACCTGGTGGCAGACGGAAACAGGCTCCATCATGTTGACGACGCTGCCTGGTGCACATGTCACCAAGCCTGGCTCCACCGGCTTGCCGTTTTTTGGCGTGACGACAGAAGTGGTCACGCAAGAGGGCGTGAAGGTGGATACCAACGAAGGCGGATTGTTGGTCATTCGCCAACCCTGGCCCAGTATGTTGCGCACGATCTGGGGCGACAACGAACGTTTCAAACAGCAATATTACAGCGATATCCCAGGGGTCTATTTCACGGGTGATGGCGCTCGCTGCGACAGCGATGGATACTTCAACGTCGTGGGCCGGATTGATGACGTGCTCAACGTCTCCGGCCATCGGATCGGTACCGCAGAGATTGAGAGCGTGCTCGTCTCGCACCCTGCCGTGGCTGAAGCCGCTGCCGTAGGGCGCCCTGATGATCTCAAGGGTCAGGCCCTGGTGGTGTTCGTAACCTTGAAGCCACCTCACGTTGCCAGCGACGAGATGAAGAAGTCGCTCTCCGCGCATGTTGCAACCGAGATCGGAAAGTTTGCCCGCCCCGACAGCATCCGCTTCGCCGATGGGCTGCCGAAGACTCGTAGCGGAAAGATCATGCGCCGCCTCTTGAAAGATATCGCAGCCGGCAAAGAGATCACGCAAGACGTCTCCACGTTAGAAGATGTCAGCGTGTTGAATAAGCTGCGCGAAGAATAGCACCCACGCGCCCCAAGGTGGCCCTTCGCGAGCTGATCGACCCTGAGGTCCTCGTTGTCTCGCTTACTCGGCAGTCAGCAGGATCTCACGTAGGATATCGAAACCCTGACGAAAGTGTTCAAGCTTCGCTTGCTCATTCGGCGCATGGTAATAGGTGCTGCGGCCAAATCCGGTGATCTGCACGTCGAATCCACGCCTTTGCAGATCTCGAACGAGCGGCAGCGAGCCCGTCATCGAGAAGGCTTTTCCTGCCTCTTCGCCCCGTACGTGGGTAATGGCCCGTTGCAGCACTTTCAGGCCTTCGGACTCCAGATCGCAAGCGATCCCCTCCATCATGCGGCCAATCGGCAACAGCTTGATGCTCGCGCTCTGACCCGACTGGGTTACGACTTGGGGAAAGCCTGGCGGAAGCTCCCCCGCTTTGAGCCGAGCGTTCAGCGCCTCGACAAAGCTCACGGCTGCAAGGCGGGCTTGTCCGAGATCGTAGAATGGCGTGAGGCGGATATCGCCTTCGATCTTAGCGAAACCAGGGATCTTGGTGATCTTGTCGTTGATGACCGAAATCACGGTGGCTTTGAGCGACGAGGGCGATAGGAATCCCCAACGCTTCTCATTTTCATGCGCTGGATATTCCCGCTCAAACCAATGCTTCAGCTCAAGGCATACCGCCATTCCAAGCTCCAACGCATTCACGCAGTTCTGCGGCATGCCCGAGTGACCCGTCACGCCAGTTACTTCGAGCCGCCACATGGCGATACCACCCGTGCCCACGGTGGGGCCGAAATCCGCGCTATCGAGCCAGTAAATCGACCCGTCTTGCAAATCATCCAGCGCTCCCTGGGCCACGACGTAATCGAGCCCCAACTCAGGTCGCGGAGCTTCCTCTTCGTTGGCGATGAGCACCACCTTCACAGTGCGTTTCGGCTTCACGCCTTGCTCCACCAGCTGCAGCAGGAAATCCGTGATGAGCGCCACGTGTCCCAAGCAATCGGTCACGCCACGACCGTAGAGCGTGCCATCGTCACCCACCCAGAGCTTAAATGGATCGCGTTCCCAACCCTCCGCCTCTCGATCGGCTGGAACGACATCGAAGTGCGCACCAACAAATCCAATGGTGCGCGAGGTCTCACCGCGTAGGGTTAAGACGAGGCTTGGCCTAGATTCAAAACCTGGCGCCGCCATGCGCTGCACCTCAATGGCACCGCTTGCCACGTGGGGCTCAAGCTCCCGCAGCACCGTAGCCGCCGGCAACGCTTCCTCGGGCACTAAGCCCGCACCCGGGGCGTTCTGGAGCCGGTCACTCTGACCGATGAGCTCGGTGAGTAAGCGCAAAAATCGGCCTTCATTGAGCTTTAGCATGCGTGCTTCATAGCGTGACAGCATGACCCGAACAATCGTACACTTCCGGCCCGCATGTCTGAGCCACTCCCGTCAGTTCTCAGCGTCGACGTGGAGAGCATCATTGAGCGCCTCGATTCCGTACTCTCTGCGCATGCCCACCAGAGTTGCGTGGTGACGTTCGACGGCGATGGCACGCTGTGGTCGGGCGATGTGGGTGAAGACGTCTTCTTGGAAGCCATCGCGAACCAAATGCTTTCCGAAAGCGCACGCCCTGCCCTACTTGAGTGCAGCGAAATGTATCGCGTGGTGGCTGAAGGCAGCCCGAGCGACATAGCGCGCAGCATTTTTCAGGCCTACCGAGCCTCGGCATTCCCGGAGAGCGTCGTGTGCGAGGTGATGACCTGGTGTTACGCAGGTATCAATGTCGCTGATCTTGCTCGCTTCACGCATCGGATCCTGGCGGAGCGCGGTCTAGCGCTTCGTTACAATCAGAAGCTGCTCCGTATTCTTGGTTTCTTACGCGAACGGGGCACACGCAGCGTCGTGATCTCGGCATCGCCCGAATTCATTGTTCGGCAAGCCGCTCTGCCGCTTGGCTTCGAGGCAGCCGATATTGTTGCAGCTGAACCCCTCCTGGTGGCCGACCGCATTCAACCCGGAATGAAGTGCCCCGCCCCTTATGCCCAACACAAAGTGGCAGCCGGTCGTCGGCTCTTTGGTCCTGCATATTGGGCTGGTTGCTTTGGGGACAACGTGTTTGACACCGACATGCTCCGAGCGGCGGAGGTTGCAGTCGCCGTTTCCCCAAAGCCGGCGCTGCGTGAATCCCTCAACCTTGTGCCCGGAATCGTCGTGTTGGAGTAGGGGCTCGTAGCTCTTGGCGCAGACGGATGCGTGCAGACTTGTTCCGCAGTATCAGGCGCGCTACTTGGGCACCTGCAAGACCGCTAAGGTGCACAATGAATCTGAAAAAATCAACCTCTACCATAATCTGGGCCAGCGCCTTGACGATAGCCTGTGGTGGTACTGAACCGCAGGCGCGAGCACCGAAAGCCGCCCCCATCGCAGATGATTCTCGGGACCGTAGCGGAATTGAGATGTCGAGCGAAATTGGCGGGCTGAACGAGGATGCTGTGGAGGCAGCGTTTTCCGGAAGCAGCAACTCGCTTGAGCGCTGCTTCCGGAAGGGAGTCGACCGCATCGAGTATCTTGGCGGTGACGCGAACTTCGTCATCAAGATTGATGAGAGCGGCAGCATTGCCGCGGCACGCATGGAGAGCTCCAGCTTGGGCGATCGCGCGACAGAAAAATGCATGCTCAAAGCGCTCCGCGCACGCGCCTGGCCCAAACCCGTTGGCGGCCGCACCGGCATTGCTCGAAAATCGTTTTCTTTTGACCCGGCCAGCAGCGGGCGTCCGGCCGCTAGTCTCGGCGAAGATTTTGCGACCGACCTCGTGCATCGCGCTCAATTCCAGGACAATGCGCAAAGCTGCCGTGGGTCTTCTGCTGGAAAATTCACGGCCACCGCCTACGTCGACACCGATGGGAAAGTACTCGCGGCGAGCGCAACTGCACCCGACGATGCCGGTGAGGAAGCCGTCGATTGTCTAGCGGATGCGCTCGAAAGCGCTCAATTTCCAAGCCCGGGCAGCTGGCCAGGGAAAGTAACGTTCACTTTCTAGCGGTGCTAAGCAAAGCTGATGTGGACACGAGCGACGGCTTTTAAGTGATTCAGCTCGCCGGGCGACGGGCCTTAGTCACGGGCGCCGGTAAGCGCGTCGGAGCTGCGATTGCTCGCGCCCTCGGACGTGCTCGCATGCATGTCGCTGTGCACTATCATGAGAGCAGTGAGGGAGCCGCGGCCGTCGCGAACGAGATCCGCAACGACGGCGGAACAGCAGATCTCTTCGCTGCCAATCTTTACGAACCGGAAGCGCGCAGGGCACTCATTGATTCCGTGGTGGAGAAGCTCGGAGGCCTCGACCTCTTGGTGCTCGGCGCAGCCAACTTTGACCGCGTGGAATTCAATGACATCACCGACGACCACCTGGCACGTGCCCTTGCCCTCAACCTCGTGGCACCTTTCCACCTCGCGCGTCACGCGGCTCAGGCACTCCGCGCCACCCGTGGTTCGATCGTTTTCATTACCTGTTCAAGTGCCAAAACTCCCTACAAGAACCACCTGCCGTACGTGGTCTCAAAGGGCGCACTGAGCCATCTCACGCAAGCGCTGGCCTTGGAGCTGGCGCCCGAAGTGCGAGTCAATGCCGTCGCTCCGGGCACAGTGTTGCCGCCTCCCGAGATGTCTGCGGAGGCGGTGGCGAGCCTCGCGAATTCCGTGCCACTGCGACGCACCGGAACGGCTGAGGACATCGCAGATTCCGTGCTGTATTTGGCCCAGGCAGACTTCGTTACCGGTCAGGAAATAGCTGTCGACGGCGGACGTAGCACAGCGCGAACTGGACGGTTTTAGGAACTTGGCCCAGTCCATCGTTGGTCAGTAATCCAATTGGCGTGCAGCGCGCTCGAAGTCTCCTCCTGTTGCCTCTGGCCGGGTTCCTTTTTGGTGCCTCGCCCGACGCTGGGGCTGTAAGGCAGGCGCTTGCTCCCCAGGTTGACCTCAGTGCCATTCGAGTTCTGGACGGTCGCTATGTCGCACCCACCGAAAATGGAGTGCTCGCGCAGCTCACGCTTCAAGCAAAATTCCAAGAGCAAGCCCAGACACTTTTAAATCAAGCGCATGCCCACGCCGCGGCTGCCATTGTGATTGATATCAAGACATCTAAGGTTCTGGTCTGGGCCAACACCTCCACCTCCAGACGCAATCTACTGTTAACGTCTGACACTCCTTCCGCCAGCTTGTTCAAAATCGTCACCACCGCGGCACTGCTTGAACGCACGCGCGTCACGCCGCGGTGGCAGATTTGCACCGCGGGTGGCGAGCACGGGATCACCAGGGAACACCTCACTCGGCCCAAAAATGGCGTCGTGGAATGTGGCCCTTTCTGGCAAGCTCTGGGCTTCAGTCGGAATGCTGCCTACGCCCAGCTGACCGCCCACTACCTCGGCGCCGACACGCTGGCGACCTACGCGGAACGCTTTGGGTTCAATCAGAGTTTAGCCTTCGATGTTGCGCTGCCGATGGGTTCTCTCTCCGCGCCAGCCACGCCTGCCACGCCTGCCACGCCGCTTGAGTTGGCACGCACCGCCATCGGTTTTCAGAACAGCACACTTTCGCTCTTGGGCGCGACTCAACTCACCCACATTGTGGCGCTCTCTGGACTCGCGCCTCGAGTGAGAATAGTCGAACACGCAGGCGACTATACGGCTCCAGAAGTACCGGAAACGATCTCGCGCGTCATCAGTCGCACCACAGCAAACCGCCTTCGTAGGATGCTTGAAGTGACCATCCACAGTGGCACCTGTCGAGAGGCATTCACTGACCCGAACGGCCAAAGCTACCTCCGAGACATTCGCGCCGCGGGGAAGACGGGCACCCTGGCGCTCAGCCCTGAGAGCCAAACTGCCAGCTGGTTCTCTGGTTTCGCACCCTCTGAAAAACCTGAAGTGCTCGTGGGTGTGCTATTACACAACGACCCCGTTTGGCATCGAAAAGCTAACGAAGTCGCTCGCGATCTCTTCAGAATCTATTTTGCGAGCAGGGGTGCACGTGACGTTACGAGCCCTTTTTCTGCGCTCGTCCCATTCGCCGCGCCACACAGGGAGTCAGCGAAAGTAGCAAAAGCCATGCATTCCAACCTGACTGAGTAGCACCCACGCTGCGACACCCGCAGGATTTGCTCTCAGGTGAGGACACCGCAGCGCTACCGGCATCTGGGGCTTCGACAACGGCTGCAGGTTTCGGCTTTAGACCCAGCTCAGGGATGGGGCTCAACAAGACTTGTTCGACGTCGAGCTTTTTCCGATTCTTACGGGTCAGATCTTCGGCCACCCAAATTTTTCTTAGACCCCGATAGGTGCGAGGCGCTTTGCCCCAGCGAAAACGTAGGGGCGCGGAGCAATTGGCCACCACCGGTGTCGGATGCAGATTGTAGAAGCGCGTTTGAAAGCGGTTGGGCGCGACAGCTTTCACCTCCGAAGAAGTGATCCCTTTCGGGCCAGTGGGCAAAGCTGTTCCTCCCTGCGCGGGTGTCGTTGCACGGCCAAAGTTCGGATCCTCAGGTAAATCCGCCGCGCCGAAGCGATAGTGGAGCCGGGAAATCGAATACTTGTGGCGCTGCACCAAGAGCTTTCGTGACGCGATCGTCTTGCGTTCTTCTTCGAACGTCTTCTTCGCCTTCGCACGATCTTTGGGCTCCATCAGCTTGAGGTTCTCTTTGAAGGACATCTTCTCAGCATCGGAGAGATCGGGTGGCTTTGGATTCTTTTCTTCGTCAGGCACCCATTGTTCGAAAACCTGACCGCCCAACGCGAGCAGCTCGAAAAGCTCGGGCGGCGTGGTGGCACACGGTTGCCCGCAGCCTTCGAGCGACCAAGCATACTCAGCCAAGAAAGTGCGCGGATTTTTCTCGAGAAAGCGATCGTGCAGGGCGCCGTAGAATTCCCCCATTTTCTCTTTGGCGATAAAATCTACGTTGAGGTTCGTCGGAGCGAACTGAGTCTTGTAGTTCTTCGCTTCAAACCGATCCTTGATGTCGATGAAGTAAGCGATAACTTCCTGCTTGTCCTTGGCCGGTGCATTGCCCAAGCCCAACCTGAGCGGCATGCTGTCCACATCGCTTTCACTCCAAAATTGGATCGGAGAAAGCTGAGCTCGTTCGCCGCCAACCAGCTCGATGCGATTCTGATCGACTTCGGCGATTAAAACCTTCATTTGCCTTCCCAAATAGGGAGCCAAGCGGGCGGCGAGATCGGGCGGCGCCCGGTAGCCATGGGATTTCAGCCAGCCAGCAGCATCGTCTCCGGTGTCCAACATGTGAAACGTGTATTCACCGTTTTTGAACTCAACATTGACGTTGAGGAACAGCTCCTTCGCCGCTTTCTTGGTCCCAAATGAAGGACCACCACCGCCTAAGAAGGCAGTGCCTTCCTTTGCCGTGAGATCTCGCTCCCATTCCTGCTCTGGCTCACCAGGTTCGCACGGCTCCATCTCCCAATATTCATGGAAACGGGGTGCACTCAGCTTATCCAGGTGATCCACAAAATCGCGTTTCAAGGTCACAACGCGCTCTGCCGTCACGTCACTTGGCACCACCGTGACCAAAGCGAAGGCGTCGAGTGGCCCTTCGTAGTCCGGCATCCAGGTAACGACGGTGGCCTTTTCGTTGTGCATGAACACAACCTGGGTGGAATGTGCCACCCGATCACCGTCGGACTTTCCAACATAAATAGCCGGAAAGGCGTGCACGTTCTCGGGCCCGAGGAACGCGACTAGAAATACCAACGAAAACCAGACAAAGACATGGAAACGCTGCATGCGGGGGCGGAGGCTAACAGAAGTTTTGACCGGCGAGCGAGGCTTCTGACTGGCCAAACTGGGTACTTTGGCTGCGGTCTTGGGCTTCCCGTGTCTTTTCCGAGCTTAGACTCCGTTGCCACACGCCTCGCCGCTAGTTCTGCGGCAATTTTCCCGCCCAGGAGCCACTTTTGTATGATATCTGCGGGGCCCGCTCATGGCGACCAACCTGAATTCCCAGCCCGGCACGGCCAGCCCACCGTTAGGTTTGAGTGCGTTCTGGCAGACCTTGGGACCCCAAGACTGGCTTGTGTTTAGCTACCTGTCGCTGATGTCCCTCGCGGCAATCACTGCGCCAGCGCATCCCGTTCGAAGCTCATGCATTCTGCAGATGTCGAGCCTCTGGTTAGTCTTTTGCGCAGTGACGCTGGTCGTGCGTACCCGGTCTTGGCAGCGCCCAGGGGTGCCGGCCTTTATCTACCGGGTAACGCTCTTCACCGTGATCCTCACCAGCTATCTGTTCTTGGACCACTTCTTGCCCCTGGTGAACCCGCGTAACCTGGATCAGGAGCTGCACGCGCTCGATCTCTTTCTTTTTGGGTTCGAGCCAGCAGTGCTGCTGGACCAGTATGTGACACCGTTCAGAACAGAGTGGTTCTCATTCTTCTATTTTGGCTATTTTTGGCTGGTGTGGTCGCACATTTTTCCGATCATGTTTATCACGCGTGATGAACGCCGCCTGGGAGAATTTGGGCTAGGCCTGCTCACCGTGTACGTGGTCGGGCAATCGCTTTACATGTTCGTTCCCGGGTTCGGTCCGATCGTCGCCCTGGCACACGAGTTCACTCACCCCTTGCCCCGCGGTTTCTGGCTCGATGCAGTGATGAAGACGGTGCATTCTGGTGGTGCGCACAAGGACATATTCCCGTCGCTCCACACCGCCGCGCCGACGTTCCTGACGCTTTTCTCAATCCGCCACCGCCGCTTGCTGCCCTACCGTTACACCTGGCCCGTCGTGGCGTTTTTCACCGTGAACATCGTGCTGGCTACCATGTACCTGCGCTGGCATTGGCTAATAGACGTCATCGCGGGTCTCTGCTTGGCCGCGCTTGCACTCCAAGTGAGCGTCTGGGCCACGAAACGCGAACTCGCACGGCGTGCGCGGCTAGGCCTTGGGGAAACCTGGTGCGAACTCCGGCGGCCCCGCCCGCAAGCTTGAGAAAGCTCGCCTCTACTTTTCGAAAACCTGCGCGGCAGCCACGCCCTGGCCCGACGACACAGTCAACACGACTTTAACCACTGCCGCCATCGGGAATGCCCACTTGAAACAGGTGGGCTTGTCCCCAATGACCGCATTGGGGCCGGTGGTCTGGTCCGTCGCAAGGACTGGCGCCGGTAAGCCTGGGATCCCAATCGTGGGTAGAACCTGCAAATCGACGTTCTGGATCGGAGGCATGCCGATGCCCACAATCGTGTAGCATTTGCCCGGGTTCATCATGACCTGAGCTTCGAGCGTCTGGCCCTGCTGAAACTGACCTACGAGTGGCGACCCGACAGCCTTAGCTCCGGAAGGTGCATGGCTCTGTCCGAGCGGGATGAGTAGCTGCGTCGCCGTCTGCGTCATTGCGCCATCCGCGGGCACCGCCGATGGACCAGTGCTGGCAGTTGCAAAGGGAAACGGCGCTGGAGCCCCGGTTGTTTGGGTGGGTGCTGGGGCGGGTGACGTTGACGCGCTGGGCGCGAGCGCGGCTTGCCCTTGGCAGGTCTGGCCATTGAAAAATTGGCCTGGCCCGCACTGCTGCGGAGGCGGCTGACCGGTATTTGCCGGGGGCTCATCCTTTCCACAGGCCGAAACCAACGCCACCGACAACAGAACTCCGACAACTTCAAACCGCATGCTGAAACCTTTCGCTAGGTGGCGCACCCGAGTGCTGCATCACGACGCGCAGCATAACCTGGTGCCCTCAAAAACAAACAGGCCGGGCCCGAAAGAATGTCGGCTTAATGGCCGGACGGGGCGGCGCAAAAGCCTTCGTAGTCGATGTACTTAGTGATCGTCGGATTCTCTCCGCAAGCTGGGCACGCCTTGTCCCGGCGGAGCTTGAGCGTTCGAAACGTCATCCCCAGCGAATCGTAGGTGAGCAGCCGACCCACCAGTGGATTTCCACGGCCAAGGATGAGCTTGATCGCCTCAGTAGCCTGAAGCGTTCCGACGATGCCTGGGAGAATGCCGAGCACGCCTGCCTCGGCGCAGGAAGGCGCCAGGTGCGGCGGCGGCGGTTCGGGATAGAGGCAGCGATAGCAGGGCCCAACCCACGGCATGAAAGTCGTGACCTGGCCTTCGAAGCGGAAGATCGAGCCGTGGATCACGGGCACCTTGTGGAACAAGGAAGCATCGTTAACCAGATAGCGCGTCGGAAAATTGTCGCAGCCATCAATGATCGCATCTCAACCTGCACCGAAAATTCGGTCCACGTTGTCGCTGAGCAGGCGCTCCTTGTACTTGACGACGTTGACGTCAGGATTGAGATCTTTGAGCGCAATCTCAGCGCTATCGACCTTCGCCATCCCGATTCTGGACGTGGCGTGCACAATCTGACGCTGCAAATTCGAAGCATCCACAGTGTCGGCATCCACCAAACCAATCGTTCCAACGCCTGCGGCTGCAAGATAGACGGCAGCCGGAGCTCCAAGCCCACCGGCGCCCAACAACAGCACCCTGGACTTCAGCAGCTTGCCCTGCCCTGCCTCACCCACCTCCGGCAGCAGGATGTGGCGCGAATAGCGATCTAGCTGCGCCTCGGTTAAACGCGTGGGCGCCTCAACCGGGTATTTCAGATCCTTCCAACGTACGAAACCAGGGTTGGCACTGTGGACATTGGTGTATCCGAGCTCCTGCAGCGTCTTGGCAGCGAAAGCGCTACGCGTCCCACCGGCACAGTAAACAACAATCTCAGCATTACGATCCGGAAGCTTTTGCTCAACTTGCATCTCGAGATAGCTGCGCGCGACGTGCACCGCCCCGGGGATGTAACCCGCGCGGTATTCATCGCTCTCGCGCACGTCGAGCAGGGTGATCGGGTCCTTCTTGTCCAACCGGCCCTTCAGCACCTCCAACGACATGAGCCGGACGCTCGAACGGACGTCTGAGAAGAGATCACTATATGTTTTGGCCATGGTTATCCGAAACTCGCCTTTTCCGATGTAACAATCCTAAAACCACTATTGCGCCGAACGAGTGCTCGTCAAGTCGGCTTACGTGGGAGCCCTAACGCCCGCGGGATTTGGTGCGTTGTGGGTTGGCCCTCTTGAACCCAGAGTAAGCCCTCCTGCTATCCTCCTTCATTTCTCCGCCGGAGATCTCGAGACACATGTCAAGTTCCAATCGTTTAGGCGAACTCCTGGTTCGCGAGAAGCTGATCAGCCTCCAGCAACTGCGAAAGGCTCAGGAAGAAGAGAAGAAGTCAGGACAGAATCTTGGCTACACGCTCTCGCGGCTTGGGTTCATCTCCGACGGCGAGATCACCAACTTCCTAAGCAGTCAGTATCGGCTGCCCGCTGTGAATCTCGACGATACTGAGATCGAAGTGGAGGTGTTAAAGATGGTGAGCCGCGAGGTTTGCGAGAAGCACAAGGTGATGCCCATCGCCCGGGTAGGCTCTTCGCTGCGTGTCGCGATGAGCGACCCGACGAACCTCGCAGCCCTGGACGACATCAAGTTCTTAACGGGCTACAACGTGGACCCCGTCGTCGCGAGCGAGACCGCGATTCACGGGGCCATTGAGCGGAATTACGCCTCCGGCCCTAACTACGAACAGGTGATGGCCGAGTTCGATATCGGCGACGAAGATATCGACTGGACCACGGATGAAGAAGAGGTCAACGCGCTTGAGCTGGAGCGCGCGAGCGAAGATGCGCCCGTGGTGCGTCTGGTGAATCTATTGCTTCTGAACGCGATTCGAAAAGGTGCCAGCGATGTCCACATCGAGCCCTACGAGAAGCGCCTCCGCGTGCGTTATCGTATTGATGGTGTCCTCCACGAAGAGATGACGCCGCCCATGAAGCTCAAGAATGCGATCGTGAGCCGCATCAAGATCATGAGCCAGCTCGACATTGCGGAAAGACGCTTGCCCCAAGATGGCCGCATCAAGTTGAAGCTGGGTAAGGGTCGCGAGATGGACTTCCGGGTTTCGATTCTGCCCACGATGTGGGGCGAGAAGGTCGTGCTCCGTCTGCTCGATAAGGGCAATTTGCAGGTGGATATGGCCAAGCTCGGCTTTGATCCCAAGGCCGCTGCCGACTTCCAATGGGCAATCCATCAGCCCTGGGGCATGGTGTTAGTGACCGGACCTACCGGCTCCGGGAAAACGACCACGCTCTACTCGGCCCTCACCGAACTCAACGTTCCCGACACCAACATTAGCACCGCCGAAGATCCGGTTGAGTACAATCTGCATGGCATCAACCAGGTGCAGATGCACGACGAGATCGGCCTGAACTTCGCCATGGCTCTGCGTGCTTTCCTACGCCAAGATCCGGATGTCATCATGGTGGGCGAGGTGCGTGACTTTGAGACCGCTGAAATCGCGGTAAAGGCCTCATTGACGGGCCACATGGTGCTCTCGACACTGCATACTAACGACGCGCCGGCCACCATTTCACGTCTACTCAACATGGGCGTCGAGCCGTTTCTTATTACGGCCAGCGTGAATCTGGTATTGGCACAGAGGTTGGCTCGCCGGATTTGCGGTGAGTGTAAGGAACAGATCACGGTGGAGCCCCAAGTGTTATTTGACCTGGGAGCTACCCCGGAACAGGCAACTCCAGGCAAGGCGTACAAGGGCAAAGGCTGCGACAAATGCAATGGGAGTGGCTACAAGGGCCGCGTGGCGTTGTACGAAGTGATGCGATTCAACGACAGCTTGAAGGAATTGGTGCTGCAGGGGGCTTCCACCGCAGAGCTCAAAGCCGCTGCCATCAAGGCCGGGATGGTCACGCTGCGTATGAGCGGCATCAGCAAGGTCATCGACGGCGTCACCACGCCCGAGGAAATCTTACGCGTCACGATGTCGGACTGAATTTTACAACTGAGCGCCTCCGAATGCCAAAGCTATGAGTGACGAATCCAGCCACGTAAATCTGCACCAGCTCCTGCGCGCCATGGTGGAAAAAGGCGCGAGTGACATGCATATCACCACCGGATCGCCGCCCCTATTGCGGATCGATGGCGCCGTGATCCCGTTAAAGCTTCCTCCCCTCTCACCCGTTGAAACTAAGCAGCTCTGCTACTCAATTCTGACCGAAGAGCAGCGCGTTCAGTTCGAGGAAAGAAGCGAATTGGATCTAGCTTTTGGTGTGAAGAGCCTGGCTCGCTTTCGCGCCAACATCTTCTTGCAACGTGGAGCGGTGAGCGGTGCGTTTCGAACCATCCCCTTCAAGATCCTGACCTTCGATGAGCTGGGGCTGCCGCTCGTCGTCCAAAGCCTAGCGAAAAAGCCGCGTGGTTTGATTCTGGTGACAGGCCCGACGGGCTCGGGCAAGAGCACCACGCTGGCCTCAATCCTGGATTGGATCAACACCAACACTCGCCAGCACATCATGACGGTGGAGGATCCGATCGAATACCTGCACGCGCACAAGCGCTGTATCGTGAACCAACGTGAAGTGGGCTCAGATACGCACGCGTTCAAAGCGGCTTTGAAGAGCATTTTGCGCCAAGATCCCGATGTCGTGCTGGTGGGTGAGATGCGCGACTTGGAGACGATCGAAGCGGCGCTCACCGTCGCGGAAACAGGCCATCTGGTGTTCGCAACGCTCCACACCAACTCTGCGTTGCAGAGCATCAACCGCATCGTGGATGTCTTTCCTCCCCATCAGCAGGCCCAGATCCGTGCGCAGCTTTCGTTTGTCTTGGAAGGCGTGATAAGCCAGCTTTTGTTACCGCGAGCAGGGAGCCCGGGGCGCGTTTTGGCGATGGAGATCTTGATCCCCAATCCAGCTATCCGGAATCTGATCCGCGAAGACAAAGTGCATCAGATTTACTCGCAGATGCAGGTGGGGCAGCTCAAGCATGGGATGCAGACGCTCAATCAATCGCTGCATGCCCTCTACACCCGGCGTTTGATCACGCTTGAGGAAGCCATGGGGCGCTCAAACGATATCGATGAGCTTCGCAGCATGATCGATGGCCGCGCGTCGCAAGCTCCACGCTAGCCCCGAGCCCCCAGAAAGACATCCCAATGCGACACCCCTCGATCCTGATCTTAACGGCGCTCCTTTTCTCCTGTTTCGCCCGCGCTGCCTCCGCCGCAGACGCTATCGCAGAACCTGAGGCCGCCAAACCGAGCGGTCCCCCTGTACCGCTCGTCGCAGGTTTCGTCGAAGCTGCTTATCACGCAAACCCGGGCCAGTTTGAGGCTGACAAAACAGTCCCGCTGCGCAGCTACGACGCCTACGGAGGGAATAACTTCATCCTGCATGCAGCGCATCTCTCCGTTTCGCATGAAGCCAGCCCTGCGCTCAGAGCTGCGATTGAAATCGAAGCCGGTCAAGACGCCGGACTCACGAGCGGTTTGGCTTCGGCCTCGGGCGCACCAGAGCTTGGCTGGTTTGACGTTCAAGAGGCTTTCCTGAGCTACCAAACGGCTGGAAAGTTCGGCATCATTGCTGGAAAATTCGCGACCGACCAGGGCATCGAGCTTTTAGCAGGCCCCAAAGATCCTACGTTAACCCGTGGGTTCCTTTTCAGTTTCGCGTCGCCATTCACCCACGTTGGCCTGAAAGCGCGCTTCTCTCCCGAAGGGCCACTCGATGTTGGGGTTGGAGTGGTCAACGGTTGGGACGTCATGCTCGACAACAACGACTCAAAGACGGTGATCTTCCGCCTCGGTGTCACACCGAGTCCGAAGTACGGCGTGGCACTGTCAGGAACGTACGGCGCCGAGCGTCCGCAAGGTACGGGCGCCGCGGGTGCCAACAGCGATCGGCGTCTTTCGCTGGATGTAACGGGCGCGGCAAGGCCGAGCGTAAACTGGCTGCTTAATTTCCAGGCAAACTACGGCTCCGAGCCTAACGTGCCTCTGGATATCGCGAACGATCCGCGGCTCACGGTCGATGCCAACTGGCTCGGGCTTGGATTGCAGCCCGTATTCACGAAACAGGATCTTTCCCTCGGATTTCGTTGGGAGTGGTTCAGCGATCCCGAGGGCGTGCGCGCCTTGGCTCCTGGCGCTTTCATGAACTTCACGCTCACACCTGGCTACGCGATCACGCAAAACTTCGTGGTGCGCGCGGAATTTCGTGTGGACACGGCTACCCGTCGACTCCTGACCAACCATAAGACCACGCAAGAAACGCTCGCCTTCGGCGCACATTACCTCTTTTGACGTTCAACGTTCGGTGAGCATCGTCGCTTCGGGGTAACGCCCCGCCCGTTCCGCAAACTCTTTGGCAAAAAGTTTCGCTCGCGGGTCCTGGGCAGCCAGGAGCGTACGTGCCGAGAGTGCTTGGAACATGACGGGGCTCCCAGGGCCAAATGGACGCAACTTGACAAGCTCCTTGCGCGCACGCATTCGGAATTCCTGCTTGGCGTCTATGAAGGATTGCAGCCAGGCGTGTACGGGCAGAAGATCGACCTTGCGTTCTCTGAGCAGTGCCGCTGCCGCCTCGAAATTTCGAGTTTGTGCCAGGGCGTACACATACTCGAGAAAGAGCCGAGCGCCGCTGCCACCTTCTGAAACCGCAGCCTGGAGCTCACGCACGGCCGCTTCGCCCTTTCCTTGGTACCGCAACAGCCGAGCACGTCGCACCTTCACCACGGGAGACAGGCCGAGCGGAAGCAGATCGTTGAGCCATTTTTCGGCAAGATCTAGGTGATCGGCATCCAGCGCAGCGTCGAGCGCAATCAGCTGAGCAAAAGGTAGCGACGAACCTTCAAGGTTTAGAAGCTGCTCGCGAGTTGGGTAACCCCGCCCCAGCATGAGTTCCGCTCCGGTAGCGAAAGCAGAAAACTCAGCGCTGCCCGTTGAGCGGCTTCCGGTGTCTTTCAGAAGCGCACTGAGCCGTGACGCGTCGAGAGATTCATACGCGTGCGCAGCGGAAACGAGCAGGCGTTCTTGTCCGGCATCGGCAGTCCCTTGGATTGCGTTTTCGGCTGTTCCGATGTCACCAACACTCAATGCAGCGCGCACCGCCAACGTCCGAGCGCCAGCGTGAATCGGGAACAATGGAGCCAATTCTCGGAAAATCCCCCGCATCCCGACCAACACCCGACTCTCCAAAGCGATCTGACCCAGCATCACGCGCGCTCCCGGCGTCTTGGCAAACTGCGCGCCCCGCGCCAAGGCTTCCAAGCCCCCTTTTCGGTCGTTTTCGCCGAACCGCTGGCGAGCTTGTTCGATCATCGCGAGCGCTTCAAATGCGGGTTCGAGCGCGTGAGCGCGCTCCCTGGCGCTCAACATTGGCTTCGCGTTTGCCACCGCTTCCTTGCCGCCAGCCCAACGAGACATCAACAGAAAAGCAGGTCGATCCGGAGCAGATTGAGCCAGCGCCCCCAGTGCGAGCTTTGCCAACAGTGGACGATGTTCGAGGAGCGCATAGCGAGCACTCAGCAACTGAGCCACCACCAACTCGGGCGCAAGCTGGAGCGCATTGGCGTAGCGCTCTCCGGCTTGCTCAACGCCTGTGGCTTCTAAGGCCGCAGCCATGACGAGCTGAAAATACGGGTCCTTCTGCGCCAACGCGTCGTTCTCAAGCAAGATTCGAAGAGCACCGAGGACATCCCCATCGTCCATTGCCGCAACAGCCACGCCATAGGCCAGTACCACCGGCGACACACCAAGCTCACGCCCTCGCAACAACGCATTCTGAATACCGCGAGGCCTTTCACCGAGCAGACTCTTCAACACGAGGCTGGTGATCCAAATCCGCGTTGTCTCCGTCCGCCGAGGATCCAGACGGAACGATTCTCGGAGGCGTTCGTCGAGCGCAGCAAGGTCGCTTGGCTCGGCCTTGACCAACGACTGAGAAACGGCCCCGTTCAGCTGGGTGGCAAGCGCCACGCGCCGCCCCTTCACCAACTGCCCGTAGCCCAAGGTAGCTCCAAGAGCCAAGAGCAGCGTGAGAATACCGAAGCTCAGTGCCTTCCAGGCCCGAGCCTGCGTTTCCGGTGCGTGCTCCCAGACCGCAGCGTGCTCAGGGCGGGCAAGAAGGCCGGCCCGCCTGGCCACTTCAAGCGCGCGTTCGGCACCCATGGTTCCGGGAGTGGGGCTCGGCTTAGGTGGCCGAAGTGGAACTGATCGTGCTGAGACGGGAACGGGCGGCACTTTCCGGAGGGGTTTGGGGTGCGCCTCATTGCCGTCACGAGCCTCACGCGCTACGTAGCCCGCGGCCTCTTGATAGAACTGCCTACTTTCCAAGGAGGCATCGCCCAATTGAAATGCCCGCTCGAACGCCTTCTGACTCCTCTGAGCATCGCCTCGACGCAGAAGGATCTCACCCATGCGCGCGAATGGCTCCGAACGCTTGGGATCGGCGCGGCTGACTTGAACATAGAAAGACTGAGCCTCCACCAGCTTACCAAGCCCCAGGTACATGGCACCCACCGCTGAAAGCACCTCAGGATTTTTCGAGAATTGCGAAGTGGCCGTCGCCGCAAGCTTCCGGATCGCTGCGCCGTCAGGAGCGCGCACCAAAGCCCTAGCGTGCTCGCACATCTCGGCCTCGCTCGGGTTTTGCGGAAGTTCCAGGGTCGACGGCTCGCTCACTGCCAGAAGCTCTCCTCAGTGCTCCGTTGCGTACAGCGACACACCAGAGGGCCCAGTTTACTCTGCCCAACCATTCTCTTTGCCCCAACCCCAAACCTTGCGGGAAACCCCCCGCCCTCAGATTGAAGGTGCGCTCCGAGCGTCCTCCAATCTGAGGCTTTAAAAGCGAGATCTCACATGTGTGGAGTGTTTGGAATCTTTGGCCACGCGGAGGCCGCAAATTTAACTTACCTCGGGCTACATGCACTCCAACACCGGGGGCAAGAGAGTGCTGGCATCGCCACCACGGATGGCTCACAGCTTTCAGTTCATCGTGGCATGGGCCATGTGGTGGATGTTTTCCCGCCCGAACAGCTTAAGAAAATGCGAGGTAGCACCGCCATCGGACACGTTCGCTATTCAACGGCGGGTGGCTCGCACATTCAAAATGCTCAGCCGATTGCCGTTGATTATTCGCGTGGCTCGATCGCCATCGGGCACAACGGAAACCTAACGAACGCCGAAGCACTACGCGAGAAGCTTGAAGAGCGCGGATCCATCTTCCGAAGCGGCGCGGACACTGAAGTCATCGTGCACTTGATCGCGATGAGCACCGAAGGCAGCGTCGCCGACAGGATCGCCAACGCCTTGAGCCAGGTAGAGGGCGCCTATTCGCTACTCTGCCTAACAGAAACCGCCATGATCGCGGTGCGCGATCCGATGGGGATCCGGCCGCTCTGCATTGGGCGTCTGCCCGGTCGCGAGCATCCACATATCGTCGCGAGCGAACCCACCAGCTTCGACCTTATCGACGCGGAATTTGTGCGCGAGGTCGAACCTGGAGAAATGGTGGTGTTCGACGAATCCGGAATGAAAAGCATTCGGCCGTTTGCGGCGGCAGCCCGAAAAGCCTGCATTTTCGAGTACGTCTATTTTGCTCGACCTGATTCCAATCTCGGTGGGATCAGCGTTTACGAGGCCCGGAAGAACCTCGGGCGCGCTCTGGCGCGCGAGCATCAAGTCGATGCCGACATTGTGATCCCCGTTCCGGATTCAGGCGTGCCCGCCACGATTGGCTTCGCCGAAGTGTCAGGCCTTCCGTTTGAGCTTGGCCTGGTGCGTAGCCACTATGTCGGACGAACCTTCATTGAGCCGCAAGATAGTATTCGGCACTTCGGAGTGCGGTTGAAGCTCAATCCGGTTGCTGATGCCCTCCGCGGCAAACGAATCGTCGTGGTCGATGACAGCATCATCCGCGGTACGACGAGTCGTAAGATCGTAAAAATGCTGCGCGACGCGGGCGCCAGTGAAGTGCACATGCGCATTTCGAGCCCGCCCACTGAGTGGCCCTGTTACTACGGGATCGACACGCCCACGCGCAAGGAGCTCATCGCCTCTAACCACACCATCGACGAGATCAACCAATATATCACCAGCGACTCGCTCGCGTATCTTTCCTTGGAGGGAATGGTGGGTGCAGTGCTCAAGGCCGCCCCGTCTGCGGAAGCCCAACGCGAGGGTGGCCCGCGCCTGACCCGCGCCAGCTTTTGCCACGCCTGCTTCAGCGGGGAGTATCCGATCAATTTCGAAAAACACCCGCGTCCGCGCCAATTACGCCTGCTCGATACCTAATATCAAGCGACAGAGCTGCCCGCTCGGTACCCCCTCCGGTACCCCCCTTGGGCAAGTCGCGTGAAGCTCAGCTAGGATTAACGCGCTGCTATGTTGGAACAGCTTCCAGACCAGGTTTCCATCTATGAGGTCTCCCCGCGCGACGGGTTGCAGAACGAACGCCATCCGGTGCCGCTCGCTGGAAAGCTTGAGCTCATCGCCGCCCTACTCCGAGCCGGGCTCACGCGCATCGAGATCACCAGCTTCGTTTCACCACGCTGGATCCCACAACTCGCCGACTCAGCGGAGCTTGCTCACCAGTGTTACCCACCGCCTGGCGTGGCCTTCAGCGCTTTGTGTCCCAACTCCAAAGGCCTCGAACGCGCCATGCTCGCTGGCATGCAGGAGGTTGCGGTTTTTCTATCAGCCAGTGAAACCCACAACCGAAAGAATACCAACAAGACGATTGAGCAAGCTCTTTCCACTTACCAAGAGGTGATCGAAGTCGCGAAGAGCCATGAGGTGAAGGTCCGCGGCTACGTTTCGACGGTGTGGGGTTGTCCGTATGAAGGCAAGGTGGAGCCGAAACGCGCTCTGGCGATTGCTCTCAGGCTGCTTGAGCTTGGCTGCTACGAGATTTCCCTGGGAGATACGATAGGCGTCGGAACTCCGCTTCAAACCAAGCAGATCTGCCAGTTGATGCTCGCGGAAATTCCTGCTGCTAAACTGGCGCTCCATTTACACGACACACGCGGAACCGCGCTCAGCAACGCGCTGGTCGGATTAGAGATGGGATTACGTACTTTTGACACCTCGATCGCGGGTGTCGGCGGGTGCCCATACGCGCCCGGTGCCGCCGGTAATCTTGCTACGGAGGACCTCGTGTACATGCTGGAAGGCATGGGCATTCAGACCGGCGTTGATCTCCCGCGCTTGATCGAGGCCGGGAACGTCGCAGAATCTGTGATTGGCCGCCGCTTGCCGGGCAAAGTGCACCTCGCCGGGTTGGCGCAGCGGCGCAGTATTCCGCCGCAGCACAGTTAGTATTCCGGCAGGGCACATCCGAAGGCGAACGGCTTCGCGCCAGCATCTTGCGTCCGCCTGCCAACTCGACGTATCTCCCCGCCGTGGACAGAGCCGCGAGTGGAATGAAACTTCAGATTTTACCTGGAGAAAGCTGGTGGGGCGGGACGGTCAGCGACGCGCCGCAGATGCCCTACACCGAGGCCTCTCGTTTCTCTCGTTCCCTAATTGGAAGCACCCACGGCAATCAAGCCCAGCCCTTCTTGCTGTCAAACCTCGGACGCTACGTCTACAGCCCCGACCCTTTCAGTTTCGAATTTGTCGGCGGAAACCTGCATCTCTCCGGGCCACAGGAATTTACCGTGGAACACCCAGGGCACACCCTCCACGCTGCGTTCCTTGCCGCACAAGCTCGGTATTTTCAGGCGAGCGGCCAGATTCCTGACGCATCGCTATTTCGGCAAGCGCAGTTCAACACCTGGATCGAGCTCACTTATCATCAAAACCAGAAGGACATCGAAGCCTACGCGCAGGCTATCGTCGCCAAGGGATACTCGCCAGGGGTCTTGATGATAGACGACACCTGGCAGGAAGCTTACGGTGTTTGGCAATTTCATGCGGGTCGATTTCCAGATCCAAAAGGGATGCTGCAACGCCTACATGCCTTGGGCTTCAAGGTGATGCTCTGGGTCGTGCCGTACGTGAGTCCGGATAGCGCAGAGTACCGTGAGCTTGCTGCACAGGGTGCCTTGATTCATGAAGATCGCGGAGCTGAACTGGCGGCCCAATTTCGTGATAAACCGGCGCTGTTTCGCTGGTGGAACGGCGTCTCTGCGCTGCTGGATCTGACCCACCCAAGCGCGCTCCATTGGCTAAAAAGGGAGCTGACACGACTCGAAACCGACTACGGAATCGACGGTTTCAAGTTTGACGCGGGCGATGCGGACGCCATCGAGCAATCCCTTTGGCCCAATCTGAAATACCACCTGCCTTCCAATGGCAACGATCAGAGTGAACGTTTCGCACATTTCGGCGTTCAGTATCCCCTCAACGAATATCGCGCTTGCTGGAAGGCCGGCGGCCAACCGCTCGCCCAGCGCCTCAAAGACAAAGACCACACCTGG
>Ga0105049_10001433_pt1 | contig 28198 bp, 22 predicted proteins | sample MAT06_FD_78087 | JGI IMG/M metagenome (GOLD analysis project Ga0105049, IMG submission 78087) | Freshwater microbial communities from Lake Fryxell liftoff mats and glacier meltwater in Antarctica - MAT-06 | ecosystem: Environmental > Aquatic > Freshwater > Ice > Liftoff microbial mat | place... | reverse complement strand
CCCGTCCCCGAGCAGCAGGTGCATCAGCTCCAGGTACTCGTCGAGCCGGGCGTAGGCGGTGGCGCCGGAGCCGACCTCGTAGCCGTAGTCGGCCAGCTCCCGGCCGTCGGAGCCGAGGCCGACACCGATCTCGACGCGGCCTGGCGCGATGGCGTCGAGGGTGGCCGCCGTCCTGGCCAGCTCGACGGGCGGGCGGCGCCAGATCGGCGACACCAGGGTGCCCAACGTGATCCGGGACGTCGCATGCGCGGCGACGGCGCACGCAACGTAGGGGTCCAGCCCGCCCTGCCCGGGTCGTCGGGCGTGTCGTAGGTGGTCCGAGCACAGCACGCTCGTGAAGCCGGCCTCCTCGGCCGTGACGACGAGCCGGACCCACGCGTCGATGGTCCAGCCGTCTTCCCCGTCGATCATCAGTCCGAGTCGCACGTCGCCCACCCCCCGGCACCGGACGGGGCGGTCGGCACGTCGGAAGCGACTGGGCGCCGACTGGTAGCGTCCTGCGTCACAGATGCACCGGTTCGACCCGAGGGACATGCCCGCAGATGCTGGACAGGCGATTCATCCGCGACAATCCCGCCACGGTCCGTGAAGCAGTTCGGGCCAAGGGCCTGAACCTGGATGTCGACCGTATTCTCGCTCTCGACGAGCAGTTCCGCTCCATTCAGCACGATGTGGACCGGACCCAGGCGGAGAAGAAGTCGCTGTCCAAGCGGTTCGCCGCGGCCGATGACGCAGGCCGTGTGGAGCTTCGGGCCGAGAGCGCGCGCCTCGACGACGTGCTGAAGGAGCGACGCGAGTCGCTCACCGCCGTGACCGGCGAACTCGACGCCCTGATGCTGCTCACGCCCGGGATCCCGTGGAGTGGCGCTCCCGTCGGTCCGGACGAGTCGTCCAACGTGACGATCCGCACCCACGGCAAGCCGCCGCAGTTCGACTTCGCCCCGCTCGACCACGTCGACCTGGCCGAGAAGCGCGGCTGGGCCGAGTTCGCCCGCGCCCGCAAGGTCGCCGGGGAGCGGGCCTACGCCATCCTCGGGGACCTGTTGTTCCTCGAACGAGCCCTGCACTCCTACGCCCTCGACCTGCTCAGCGCGCGCGAGTTCGTCCCCATCGCTGTGCCGGCGCTGGTCCGCGAGGAACCGCTGGTCGGCAGCGGGATGTTCCCCAAGGGGCGCGACGAGACCTACGCGTTGCCCGCTGACGACGCCTATCTCGCGGGCACCGCCGAGGTCGCGCTCGTGGGGCTGCACTCCGGCGAGATCCTCGACCGTAAGCAGTTGCCGATCCGGTACGCCGGGATCTCTCCGTGTTTCCGCCGGGAGATCGGAAGCGCATCTCGTGATGTGCGGGGACTGTTGCGGGTGCACCAGTTCGAGAAGGTCGAACAGTTCGTGCTGTGCGAGGCCGATCACGACGAGTCCGCGCGATGGCACGAGACCCTGCTGTCGTGCGCCGAGCGGATCCTGCAGGACCTGGAACTGCACTATGAGGTGGTCGAGTGCAGCACGGGCGACATGGGCCTGGGCAAGTTCCGCATGAACGACATCAACACGTGGTTCCCGTCGCTGGACACGTTGCGTGAGACGCACAGCTGCTCGTCGCTGCACGACTGGCAGGCCCGTCGGGCGAACCTGCGCTACCGCGACACCGACGGCAAGGTGCGGTTCGTGCACACCCTCAACAACACCGCGGTGGCGACGCCGCGGCTGCTGGCCGCCGTGATCGAGAACCACCAGACCGAGGACCGTCGGGTCCGCGTGCCCGAGGTGCTGCGGCCCTACCTGGGTGGACGCGAGCAGCTCTGACCCGGCGCTCATCCGTGCTGGCTCCGGGTCCGGTAGTACTCCGCCGCACGGTCGTGGCGGCGCTCCACGATCTGCCGGCCCTCGGCCGTCGAGCTCCAGCCGGTGGGGACCTCGCGACCGACCAGCCGCGCGAACGGCGCTGGATTCCGGTCGAGCACCTCGGCGGGCAGGCCGTCGTACCGTTCCTGCGGTCGCATGTACATCCGGCAGAACAGCGTCGAGAGGGTGAGACGCAGCCCGGGGGTGGCGCGCGGGCGCGCGCCGTGCCAGGTGTTGCCGTGGAAGACGATGGCCGCGCCGGCGGCGGCCTCCACGGGCACGGCCTCGGCGGCGCCGTCCCCGCCCCGCGGTCGGTGCCCGTAGCGGTGGCTTCCCGGAACGACGGTCAGGCAGCCGTCGGCCGCAGTGTAGTCGGTGAGGCAGTAGTTCACGTTGGCCAGCTGCGCGTACGGGGGCAGCGGATCCGGCACGTAGGCGGTGTCGGAGTGGACGCCGAGCGCGGTGTCGCCGGTCCCCTTGAGGTAACCGGTGACGCTGCTCAGCGTGGCGTTCGACCCGAGCAAGTAGCTCACCAGCGTCAACGTGGTCGGGTTGACGACCAGCTCCTCGAACGGTCGTCCGCCCCGGGCGAGCAGGAGCACGACCTCCTGGTTGCGGTCCCGGTGCCGTTCGCCGCCGGGCTCGACCGGGACACCGTCGTCCTCGCCGGCCGCGCCGAGCAACGCGGCAGTCAGTGCGGCGCGGGCCGGTGCCGGGAGCAGGTCCTCGATCACCGTGTACCCGCGCAGCTCCAGCTCGTAGACGTGCTTCTCGAGGTGCAGCGCGCGGACGTCCCGGTCGATGTCGTTCACCAGTTCGCCGAGGTGGCGGAAGCCGCTCATGACGGCTGCTCCTGGTCGATGAGGTGGCCCCATTCGCAACGGCTCTGTGTCCACGACTCGGGAGGTGCGGGACTGCGCCGGAACGCCTCCCGTGCGGCGAGTCGGTGCAGCCGGTCCTGCGCCTGCATCAGCGCCGCTGTGGGTTCCCCGGCTGCCGCCGCGCGGACGTACGCACGGAGAACGGGCTCGAGCGCGTCGACCTCGTGGGGCCGCAGCCGGGCCAGCGCCGCCCAGCCGTATCGGCTGCGGTACTTCTGCCGCGCCCACTGCCGGTAGGTCGCGGGCGCGGTCGTCCGGATCCGGGCGTCGGGCGCGTAGCCGATGACGGCGCCGAGATCGACGGCGTGCAGGCCGATCGAGGCGTCGTCGACGAGCGGGACGAGCGCGCGGTCCGGCAGCAGCTCGGGCCGCACGGCGTAGAGGGCGCCGGGCAGGGCCCACCGCAGGTCGGGATGTCGACGGCGGAGCTGGTCCCAGGCCGTGAAGGAGATGGACGCCCAGCGCTCCAGCAGCCGGTGCGTCGGGGTCAGGCCGCACGGCAGGAGGTCGATGCGCCCCGTCACGACGTCGGCGGACCCTTCGGCGATCGGCCCGACGAGCGGTCGGAACGTCTCCGGATCGACGACGACGTCGGCGTCGACCATGACGAGGCAGTCCCCGCCGGCGGCGCGAGCACCCACGGACAGCGCCTCGAACTTGCCCGGACGTGCGGTCGGCAGCCAGCGCAGCATGGGGTCCCGGACCGGGGGACGGTCGTGGAGTGGTGAGTCGTCGGGGGCCACGACCAGAACTTCGGCGGACACCGGGAGGGCCTCGGCGGCCGCCAGGATCTTCGGCAGGGTCGTGGGCAGCGTGGCCTCCTCCCCGCGGGCGGGCACGATCACGCTGACGAGTCGGGTCACGGGCGGGCTCCGATCGGGGCCGGGTGGCGGGTCGGAACGAGGAACTGGTGGGCGAGCGCCACGAGCTGTTGTTGGGCGAGCCGCAGCTGGGCGACCGGGACGAACTCGTCCGGCGCGTGTGCCTGCTCCAGGTGGCCCGGTCCGTGCACCAGGGCGGGAGTCCCGGCGGCGGCGAAGTAGCGGGCGTCGGTGCCGCCGGCGAAGGGCAGCGTCCGACCGGGACGGCCCGAGACGTGCTCGACCAGCACGAACGCCTGCGCGAGGGGGTGGTCGAGGGGAATCTCGTGGGACCGGCATCCTCCGCCCTGGTAGGGCGCCACGTCGATGTCGACGCCGAGTTCCGTCGCCACCTGATCGGCCGCTCGCCGGTACAACGCGTGCGTGTCGTCACGGTCCGCGCCGGGTGAGATGCGGACGTCGCAGCGCATCCGGCAGCGGCCCGGCACCGTTCCCGGGTGACCGGGCAGTGCCAGGTCGCCGACGTTGAGCCTGGGGTGACCGGGGAAGGCCGGGTGCGTCGGCACGGTCGACAGCAGTTCGTCGAGGACCATGACGAGCCGGGTCATCGCCCGGAAGGCGTCGCGGCCGCGTGCGGGGTGTCCGGCGTGTGCGGCGCGGCCGTCGATGGTGATCTCCGACCAGGCGTTGCCGAGCTGGGCGAGCGACGGCTGGCAACCGGTGGGTTCGGCGACGACGGCACCGTCACCGCGGAGCAGGCCCATCTCGAGCAGCGTCCCGGCCCCGAGGGCGCTGCCGTCCTCCTCGTCGGCGACGACCTGCACCACGAGTTCACCGGACCAGCCCGGCTGGTGCGCGAGCTCGCAGGCCGCCGCGAGCTGTGCGGCGAGCCCGCCCTTGGTGTCGCAGGCGCCCAGCCCGACGAGCAGACCGTCCCGCTCGACCGGCACGAACGGGTCGGACGACCAGCCGCCCGGCACACCGACCGGCCCGGCAGGCTTCGTGTCGGCGTGCGCCTGGAGGATCAGCCGTCGCCCCCGGCCGCGGTGCAGACGGGCGACGAGCGAGCGGCGTCCGGGCCGCGGTTCGACTGTCTCCAGGTCGAATCCCGCTCGACCGAGCAGGTCCGCGGCACAGGCGACCACCTCCGCCTCGCGACCGGGTGGGTTCTCGCTGTTGACGGCGATGAGGTCGCAGCAGAGCGCGACGACGTCGGGACGGGGGATCATGGGGTCCTCTCGGTGCGGAGACGGTCTCCGAGCAGTGCGGTGACGTGGACGACGTGCGGGAAGCGGACGAGCGCGCGGGCATCCGTGGTGATCAACGGGCGGCCGGCGAGCCACGCACGTTGGTCGATGACCAGGCGTCGCAGTGCATCGAGGGCAGGCGCGGCAAGCAGCACCGGGGCCGCGGCGGCGAGGTGGGTGGCGGGCGTCGTCCCGAAGCGCGTCAGTTCGGGAAGGGCCGTCCTTCCGAGCGACACGTCCTGCACGGCGTCGTCCGGGATGGCGCCGGTCTCCAGCAGGAACAGCTCATGGGCCGCGACGACCCGGAGGCCGTCCGGTAGAGGCTGGTCGCGCAGGCGGAGCACCGACGCGTCCAGCGCGACGACGGTCAGCGTCCCGTGGGCGCGCATCGCCGCCTCGACCCGCGAGAGCGCCGCCTCGTGCTCGGCGCACAGGCCGAGGTCGTGCAGGAGCCCGCTCGCGCGTTCCAGGTCGGCGGACAGGCCGGGATCGTCGACGACGCTGGAGCCGTTCGCACACAGCCGGGCCACCGCACGGGCGACGAGATCGGGTGCGGCCCGGCGCAGCATCGGGCCGGCCACCGGGAGCAGCCAGCCCCGCGCGACGAGCGGTGGGAGCGAGCCGGGCGGGGCTTCGCCATCCAGCAGGTCGCGCGCCGCCCGGACGCTCAGCCCTGCCCCCGGGTCGGCGGCGAGTTCGGCGTGCGGCGTCGCGACGTGCCGGTCGAACGCCGCCCGGTCGTGGCGTCGGGTCGCGCCGCGATGTGCACGCTGCGCGATGGCGACACGAACCCCGGTCGGGCAGACGTCGTGGCACGCGCCGCACTCCAGGCAGCCGGCGAGATGCGCGGCGGCGGTCCGATCAGGTGGGGCGAGCAGCGCGTCCCCGATCAGGTGCACCCGGCCCCGCGGCGAGTCGCCCTCGGCCCGGCGCAGGTCGAAGGTGGGGCAGGCGCTCAGGCACAGCCCGCAGCTCGTGCAGCGGCGCAGTTCGGCTCTGACGTCCTCGATCCAGCTCATGTGCCGCAGCCCCCGAACGCCGCGATGGTCGCCGCCAGCAGCTCGTCCGAGGAGGACGTGTCGGGCAGAGGCCCTACCCACCACGTCCGGCGGTGGCCGGCCGAGGCGAACGCCGGAGCGCCCTGCCCGCCCAGGAGGCGCAACCGGTCGACGTCGCCCCACGGGGGCGACGCGGAGCCTGCGAGGGCGCCGGGACCGAGTGCACGCATGACGGGATCGCTCCAGCGGTCGGTCCCACGATCGACCGTCCACCGGGCGGACGGCGCCAAGGCCGACAGCCGATCCACGTGTCGCCCGAGCGACCCGCCCCTCGTCTCCAGGCGTCCGGTCACGAGGACCTCGCCGTTGCCGCCGATCAGCACCCCGAGGTAGGGGATCGGGAGGTGGGCGCGGTACACCACCCGGCAGAGCGCCACGGCGTCCGCCGTCGACAGCGGGGCGCTGCGGAACACGCGAGAGTCACCCGGTCGCGGGGTCAGCCGCAGACGTACGGCGTCGAGCGCCCCCAACCGTCCCCGCCCGCCGTACACCAGCTTGCGCAGCTCATATCCGCCCACGTCCTTGGCGACCCGACCGCCGACCTCCGTCACCCCGGCCGGGCTCGACAGGACCGCGCCCAGGACGAGGTCGCGCTCCCGCGGGACCCCGTCGGTGCGCAGCCCGGGTGCCGCGTCCTCGACGGCCGACAGCACCCGCGCATCCGGTGTCCGCCCGAGCGGTTCGTAGGGCAGCTCGTACGGGCTGCCCGCCAGGGCCGCCTCGACGTCGGCGAACGTCGTGCGGGCGTCCGTGACCTCGACCAACATGTCGACGACGTGCGCGACCGGGGGCCCGGGGGGCGGACGCACCGCCTCCGCCGCGCACCGGGTCGGGCGAGGTGCGTCGAGGTCGGGCAGCGTCGTTGCGGGGTTGCACAGCCCCGTCGGGTCGAAGGCCGTCTTGACCCCGTGCATCACGTCGAGCGTCCGGGGAGCGAAGAACTCCGGCATCAGGTCGCGCTTCTCGGAGCCGACGCCGTGCTCGCCGGACAGCGCCCCGCCGAACGCCCGGCACTCGCGGAGGACCGTCGTCGAGAACTCCCGGAGCCGTTCGGCATGGCCAGGATCGTCCGGGTCGTAGAACGGGGTCGGGTGCACGTTGCCGTCGCCCGCGTGGAAGGTGTTGAGGACCGGCAGGTCGAACCGCGTCGCGGCCCGGCGGATCACGTCCATCAGGTCGGCGAGGCGGCTGCGCGGGGCGACGGCGTCGAACAGGTAGTACCTGGGCGCACCGCTCGCGGCGACCATCCGCCGCACCTTCTCCCGCACCAGGATCGCCCGGCGCTCGAGGAACGCCGACACCTCCAGCACCTCCGCGCGCCCTCGGTGGGCGCGCGTCCGGCTCTGCACGCGGCGGACCTGTTCCGCGACCTCCTCCGGCTCGCCCTGCAGGCCGACGAACAGCAGGGACGGATCGGCGAAGTCGGGTCGTCGGGGGAGGAAGCCGCCGGTCAGCATGTCCAGGGCGGAGGGCACCGTCCCGCCGGCGAGAACATCGGTGAGTGCGCCGAGGGCGTCCTCCTGGCGGTCGAAGGAGGCCAGCACGACCCGCTCGGTGACCGGGCCGCGCATCAGCCGCAGGGTCACGGACTCGACGATGCCGAGCGTCCCCTCGGAGCCGATTACCACGGAGCGCAGGTCAAGACCGCCGTCCCAGGCCTGCTGGTCGTGGAGGGTACGGACCCGGCCGTCGGGCAGCACGAGGTCGATCGCCGCGACGTGGTGGGATGTCGGGCCAGCACCGAGGGCGTGCGGGCCGCCGGCGTTCTCGGCGACGGTGCCGCCGATCGTGCAGACCTGGTGCGACGACGGGTCGGGCGGGTAGAGCCATCCCGCATCACGTGCGAGCCGGTGCACCGTCGCGAGCACGACCCCGGGCTCGCACCGGATCCGGCCCTCGTCGACGTCGACCTCGAGGATGCGGTCCAGGCCGGCGGTGAGGATGACCATGCCGCCGCGTGCGGGCAGTGCGCCGCCGCTGTAGCCGGTGCCCGCGCCGCGCGCGAGGTAGGGGACGCCGTGCCGCGTCGCAGCGGCGACCAGGGCGCGGAGCTGGACGCGGTCCGTCGGCGCGACGACCAGGTCCGGCCTGCCGTGCTCCATCGATGCGTCGTAGGAGTGCAGCCGTGCGGTGGTCCGGTCGTCGCGCACCCGGGCCGCGCCGACGATCTCCAGTGCGGCGGCGTGCAGGGCGGCCAGGTCGGCCTCCGGTGCCCCGCTCGGCGTCGAGGAGCCGAGCCGGCGCCGGGTCGCTCCTGCCGACATGACCTCAGTCATCGGCCCTCCCCGTGGGCGTGGAGATGAGCCTGTCGAGGGCGACGGGCTGCTGCGGAACGCCCGTCGCCAGCGCGTCGACGGCCGCACGGCAGGTGCTCATCACCTGCAGCACGTCCGTCAGCGGGACCCGTTCGGTGCTCACGCGCCCGGTGACGCGGTCCGTCACGTGTTGCAGCTGCGCGACCAGCGAACCCTGTCGCGCGTCCGCCCACCGCGGCCACAACATCAGCTCGGGCGCCGTCGCGGCGGAGGCCGTCCACTCCTGCAGCAGCGGTTCGTTGCGCACCGTCCAGGTGCCCTCCGCGGCGTGCACCACGGTCTCGAAGACGAACCCCGAGGGACAGGACGCCGCCAGGTGCCACGAGTTCTGGACGACCGCGCGCAGGCCGCCGTCCCACTCCAGGACCAGGTCGACGGAGTCCGGGTGCGTCCGCCCGAGGAAATGCGAGCCGAACGCGGTGACCCGGTCGGGGGCCCGGCCGACCAACCAGACCGCGATGTCGATGTCGTGCACGGCTGCGTTGAGCACCGGATGTGCCCGACCGTAGACGTCGTGCGCCGAGGTCTGGAAGTGCCGGCTGAACGCCAGCCGTCGCAGGCTCGTGCCGCGGACGGACTCCGCCAACACGGCGTAGCGCGGATCGAACCGCAGGACCTGCCCGGCGTGCAGCTGCACGCCCTGGGCCTCGGCCAGGTGCACCAGATCGACGGCCTCCTCCAACGTCGTCGCCAGCGGCTTCTCCACCACCACGTGCACCCCGGCCAGCAGTCCGGCGCGGACACAGGCCGCGTGCTCGTCCTCGGTCACGACCACGTCGAGGACGTCGATCCCCGAGCCGAGAAGAGAGTCCAGGGAGTCGAACCGGGTGATCCGGTCGTCGAGCGGCGGCTGCCCGCTCACGCCGGCGTCGGCGTGGAAGTCCGCCTGCGGAGCGGCCTCCGTCGGTGCCAGAGCCCGCGGGTCGCGGTCGTAGGCCCCGACAACCTCGGCGCCGCGTACCGAGCGCCAGGCGTCGACGTGCGTCCGCCCGAACCACCCGAGCCCCACCACGCCGACCCGGACCGACGGGCCGGCGCCTCGTTCGTGCGGCATCACGCCTCCACCCCGGCGCGGGTCACCCGGAACCCGCCCATGTGCAGCGCGTGCATCCCGGGCGCCCTCCGCAGGCACTCGATCGCGTCGGCCGGCGTCTCGACGATCGGCATCCCGTCGACGTTGAGGCTGGTGTTGAGCACCGCCGGCACGCCCGAGACCCGCGTGAAGCGGTCGACGAGGTCGTAGAAGACCGGGTTCTGCGTCGCGGACACCGTCTGGAGTCGGGCGGAGCCGTCGACGTGGACACCACCGGGAAGCTCCCGGACCCGGCCGTCGCGCACGTCGGCGACGTGCATCAGAACGGCACCGGACCGGGCAGGTCGAACACCTCGTGGGCGCGAGACTCCGGAACCACCGGCGCGTACGGGCGGAACCACTCCCGGTGCTTGACCCGGTTGTTGAGCATCTCCCGCGCCCACGGGTCCGACGGGTCGGCCAGGATGCTGCGGTTGCCCAGCGCACGAGGCCCGTGCTCGGAGCGCCCGTCGAACCAGCCGATGATTCTTCCGGCCCGGAGGTCGGACACCGCGGCAGCGACGGGGTCGAGCACCGTCGTCGCGACGAGATCCGACGCCGCGATCGCGGCGGTGATCGCTCCGCCGTCGTACGGCGCGCCGAGATAGGGGTTCGGCGTCCAGCGCGGGCGTACGCCGGTCGACCGCCAGATCGACCACGCGGCCGCACCGAGCGCGAGTCCGGCGTCGGCGGGCGACGGCGGTACGAACACGTCCGGCGTCTGCAGCCGGTCCTGCAGCGAGCGATTCATGACCGAGTTGAGGAAGACACCGCCCGCGCCGCAGATCGCGCGGACGTCGTGCTCGGCGGCAAGGCCCGCGATCCGCCGGCCGACGGACTCCTCCAGCCCGGTCTGGCACCAGGCGGCCAGGTCGAGGTGAGCGGGGTCGAACCGGTCACCCGCGCGGCGCGGCGGGGGCAGCGGGACCCCCTGCTCGACGAAGAACTTGGCCAGGTCGGTGAGCCCGTCCTCGCTGTTGCCCAGGGTCGTCCAGGGGTGCCCGTCGTCGGCTGCCCGGAAGAAGGGAACCGCGGCGAACCGCGCCCGGTCACCGAAAGCGGCCAGCGCCATCGTCTTGCCGGACTCCTGGTAGCCGGCGAAACCGGCGTACCTGGTGACCTTGCTGTACGCCTTCCCGTAGCCGACCTCACCCGGCCCGTCGTGGTCCCGCGCGACGAGGCGCAGGTCCTCGCCGTCGAGCAGGTAGTAGGAGGTCCGTTCGAGGGCGTGGGCCCACAGCGGCCCCGCCGTCCGCCGTCCGATCACCGATCCCTCGTTGTCGATCACCGCGACGAGCGCCCGGTCGTAGGGGCACTGCGCCGCCGCGGCGGCCGCGTGGGCGAGATGGTGCGACGCGACGACCTCGACCCGCGGGCCCGCGCCGAGCGTCCTCGTGATCTCGCTCGTCATCTCGACGTTCTCGGCGGCGTCCGCGACGTCGGGTCGTCCGAAGGTCGACACCGCCACGACGTCGACGTCGCCGATGCCGATCCCCGCAGCCTGCAGGCAGTACCGGGCTGCCTCGGCGAAGCCGCCGTCGTACTTGCACCGCGACACGCGTTCCTGGGCGATCGCGACGACCGGGACGCCGTCGACGACCAGCGCGGCGTTGCCGTCGGCCGTGTAGTCGCCACCGGCCGGGCAGGACAGGTGGACACCGAGCACGACGCGGTTCACGGGCACCGCCGCGCGACGAGGACCAGCGAACCGGGAACGCGCTTCAGCCGGGCTGGGGTGAAGACGTTGCGCGGATCGTCCACCCCGTACTTGGAACGCCGGCCGAACGCGTCCGGAGGGTCGACGGGCAGCGGTTCGTAGAGCCCCAGCAGTTCGAGGGGGGCCGCGAGCAACGCCATGACCCACTCCTGGACCGTGCGCCGGAACCGCCGCATCTCGACCTGCAGCCCGACCTCGGGGAAGTCGAAGGGCCAGGTGTGCCAGCCCGTGGCGAAGTAGTCGGGCACGAGGAAGTCCTCGCCGTCCCACCTCCCGGCCACCCGCAGCGGATGGTCGACGCTGATCAGCAGCGTGCCGCCCGGCCGGAGCCGGCCGGCCAGGTCGTTGATCACCTGGGTGACGTCGGCGACGAAGTGCAGGGCGTAGACCGAGAACACGAGGTCGAAGTCCGTCGGCAGGGTGCCGAGCATGGCGGAGTCGAGCGCGCGGAACGACACGGGGACGTCGTGCTGGAGGGCGAGCCCGCGGGCGAGGTTGAGCTGCCGCTCGCTGGGGTCGACACCGATGACCTCTCGCGCCCCGGCCAGGGCACACGCCACCGAGTTCTGCCCGCCGCCGCACCCGAAGTCGAGCACACGTCGGCCGTGCACCGGGATCTCGATGCCCAGCTCGGCGGGGCCGGGGACCATCGGCCCGAGGTGGAGATCGCGGGTGGGGATGTCGTAGCGCTGCTGGTACGCGGCAGCGACCGCGTCCCAGGCGTCGACGACGCCGGCAGAGACCGTGTCCTGGTCGTTCACAGCCATGCGGTCACTCGCCTGAGGTACGCCGGCGCATCCATCCGCTCGGCGAGCCGCAGGTAGCCGTCCCAGACGACGTCCCAGACGTCCAGGGCGTCGGACCAGGCTCGCTCGGCGGTCTCGGCCGTGCACGGTGACGGCACGAGCAGCGCCTTCAGGTCCGCCACCGTGTCGTAGGCCCTGGCGCCCGCCTCGCCGTACCGGTCCCGGTAGAAGTCGCGGCCGCGGGACGCCCAGTCGAACAGGATGGTGATGTTCTCGCCCGCCGTGAGCTCGTCGTCGGTGAGACCGATGTGGACACCGTCGCGCAACGCCTCCTCGGAGTAGCGGAAGGACTCCTCGAACAGGCGTGCCGCGTGCTTGGTGCTGTCCACCGACCACGGCAGGTGGTCGAGGAGGTTGCGGTAGTAGGTGAGCGCCTGGTGGGCGCCGTGCAGCCAGTCGAGGTCGCGGACGGGCGGCTGCCCGAACACGTCGAGCGCGTCCGGTCGACCGACGAGGACGCGGTGGGAGCGGGACCATCCCAGCCCGATGGTGGTCGCCATCCCGTACCGCTGTGCGGCTGCGGCGCCGTCGAGGACCTTGGTCGTCAACGTCAGCAACGGTCTGTCGAGCCAGTCGGGGTCGCGCTGGCTGATGGTGAACGGGTGGCAGTCGACCGCGAGGTCGACGCCCAGAGATCGCAGTTCCGCGCGGGCTGCCACCAGCTGCCGGCCGAGGTCGGCCCGCACCGTCCGCGCGTGGCCGGCCGTTGCGATGACGTAGACGTTGACGTTCGGACGGGCCGGGTTCGCCGTCCGCCGGACGTAGCTGCCGGTCAGGTAGACGGTGTCGACGCGGTCGGCGTGGGTCGAGCCGTACTCGACGAGGCGGGCGAGGAGGACGTCTTCGATGAGCGTCGACCAGTCCGGTCGAGCAGGGTCCGCCTGCGCCACCGTGCGCGGTGGGCACCGGTGCCCAGCCGTGTGGCCATCCTGTCGGGACTGGTCGAGCGGTGGAGCTCCGACCGCTGAGTCTGTCGTGGACGTGCTGAACAAGGGGTGCTCCTTCGGACGCAGTAATGGCGTGATCGACCGCGGACGGATCGACTGCTCCGCGGGCGAAGATCGGCCGGTTCGAGCGTCGGCCGGTCGGCGGAGCGGCTCCGTTCGTCGTCGCGCCGATGCGGTTCCGAGCTGCGGAGCTGCTCTCAGTAAGCGGCACCCGGGTCCGCTCGAACAGGTCCGTCAATCGGACAGGCCTGTTGTCCGATGAGGTGCGGCATCGCGCCGGCGGCTCCGCGACCGACCGCGTTGCAACGCGGCGCGGGGCTTGGCCCCAGTTGCCGCAATGGGCCCCGTCGGCCCGGCGAGTCGGCGTAGCGTCATGCGCGGAACACAGACTGTTGACCCTGGCCGGTCGTCGACGGCACGGCGTGGACGTTGGGGAGGTGTCATGGGCCGCCGGGCCAAGGCGCTCGACCCGACTCGGTCGATGGCACACTTCTTCGGCGCCGAGCTACGTCGGCGGCGCAAGCAGCGGGGGTGGAGCCAGCAGGATCTTGCCGATCGGGTGCTGCACAGCGTCGACCTGGTACGCAAGGTCGAAGCGGCGGAGCGGTACCCGTCGGCCCAGCTGGTCGCGGCCTTCGACGCCGCAACGGGCGCCGACGAGGCGCTGGTCAGGATGCTGCCGCTCGTCGAGCGCGAGCACGCGGTGCGCTCGGCCCGACGACGGCCCGAACGCCGCGACGCCGGCGTCGCGGCGGGTGACGCCGACGCTGCCGTGCTCGACTGGCTACTCGAAGGCGACCGGTCGGGCGACGGGCTCGTCGTCGAGCCGGACGAAGAGGACGCGCTCGTACTCGAGCGCCTGCGGGCCGACGATCGCACCGCGGGGGCCGGCCCGACGCACCCTCGGGTCCTTGCGCGGATCGGGAACGGCCTGGATGAGCTGGCTGTCCGGTCGCCCGGGTTGGCCGTGGGGTTCCTCGAACTCGCCGGTTACCAGTCGGTGGACCTCGGAGCGGACGGTCTGGCTCAGCGGCACTACCTGCACGCGTTGCGCATCGCGTCGGCGGTGGGAGGTCGCCGGTACGGCGGCTACCTGGTGGGGGTGAGCCTCGCGCACCTGGCTCTGCACGAGGACGACGCCGTGCAGGCGGAGCGGTACGCCGCGGCCGCGCTGCGCGGGACGCGATCGGTGTCCACTCCCGGGATGCAGGCCGCGTTCCATGCGGTGGTGGCGCGGGCGAGCGCCCGGCGTGGTGACGAGGAGGGGTGCACCGCGGCGCTGGGCCGGTGTGAGGCGGCGCTGGCGCACAGCGTGCCGGAGGACGAGCCGGAGTGGGTGCGGTACTTCGGCCGGGCCGACCTGGCGGACGAGAAGGCTCACTGCTTCTTCGATCTGCGGCGTGACACGGCGGCGCAGCGGGAGGCGGCGGAGGCGGTGTCGACGCTCGACCCGTCGCGGGTCCGGCGGCTGGCGATGGACACCGCGGTGCAGGCGTCGGCGTCGGCCCGCGCCGGGGAGGTCGAGCGGGCGTGCGCGTTGGGCCGGGCGGCGGTGGATCTCGCAGCGCGGACGGTGTCGTACCGCAGCGTGCAGCGTGTCGTCCAGATGCTGGCGCAGCTGCAGCTGCACACGGACGCGCCGTTCGTGCGCGAGCTGGTGGACCACGCCGCGGTGACGTTGCCGGCCGCGCCCGTGCTCAGGGCGTGAGCGAGACGAGGCGCTTCTCGTAGGCGGCGAGTTCCTGGCCGAGGGCGGTGATCAGCGCGGGGCCCGACAGGTAGTGCCCGACCCCGGGGAGGTCGACGAGGTCCACCAGCAGGTCACGCGCGCGGAGCGCTCGCGCAAGTTCGACGGCGTCCGACGGTGGGGCGACGGTGTCGTCGCTGCCGTGGATCAGCAGGACCGGGCGACACACGGCAGCGGGGTCGACGTCGGCCGCGCGGTGGGCGAGGGTCGCCGCGTGGGCGCGCTGGAACCGGGGCGCGGTACGGGCCCACCGGTTGGGGTGCACGATGGCCGACCGGGCGACGGCGAGGGCGAACGGGGTGTCGGGGCGGCTCACGGCGCGCAGCGCGGTGTAGGCACCAGCGCTCGCTCCGGTGATGAACACCGCGTCCGCGCGGGCCCGGCCGATGGTGATCAGGTGGGTGGCGACGGTGATGCAGTCCTCGACGTCCAGCTCACCCCATCGGCCGTTGAGCACGGTGCGGAAGTGCCGCCCGTAGCCGGTGCTGCCGCGGTAGTCGACCTCGGCGACGGTGTAGCCGCGGCTGGTGAAGAACTGCACCTCCTCGTCGAGCCGGAGCCGGTTGTTGTCGGTGGGGCCGGGATGGGCGCGGACGATCAGCGGCGGGGTCGCGTGGTGATCCACGGCGGGGTGGACCAGGACGGTGAGCGGCTCGGCCGACTCTACGGTCAGTAGCTGCGGGATGGGAGCGGCGTACGGCGGCGGTCCGCCGCTGCGGATGATCTCGATGGTCCCGGACCCGTCGGTATGCAGGTCGGCGACCCGCGGGCCGGCGCCGGGGGTGGCGCCGAGGACGGCCAGCCCGTGTTCCGTCGGGGCGAGGAACGGCTTGAACGAGGTGAACGGCGTGACGAGCTCGTCGACCTTCCCGCCGGCGTCGGCGAGGAGGATGCGCCCGCGGGGCCCGTTCTCGGCGATGATCGCGATCCGGCCGTCGCGGAGGAAGGTGTAGCTGCTGTAGCCGGCCTCCCACGGCGCGGCCCCGCACTCGGCGGCGACCGGGGCGACCGGGTGGAGGTCGCCGGATCGCGGGGCGCCGGCCCAGCGGTGGAGGTTCCACCAGCCGGTCCGGTCGGTCAGCAGGTAGAGGTGCCCGTCGGGTCCCCACTGCGGCTGGTGAGCCGCCTCGTCGCGCCCGCCCGCGATCCGGTGGGCATCGACGACCAGCCGGCCGGGCCGGTACGTGCCGGCCCAGATCTCGGCGGCGTCCCACGGCATGACGTCGTCCCCCCATTGCGTCCACGCCAGCCGGTGCCCGCGTAGCCGCGGCGCGGCGAGGAAGGGGGCCCGGTGCACGACGTCGACGGCCCCGGTAGCCGGGTCGATGACCAGGAGCTGATCCTCCTCGCCGGTCTCCCGGACACAGCAGACCCGGTCGAGGTCGACGTGCAGGTCCCCGTGCTGGTCGCTGACCTCGGTGAGCCGCGCGTTCGTGGTCACATCCCAGACCTGTCCGTCGTCCGGGCGCGTGACGACGACGCCGCCCGACGTGACGGCGTACGGATGCGCGCCGTAGGCGTGCAGGCCGTTGCCGACGCCCTCGGCGACCGGCGTTGCGCTCCCGCCCCCGGCGGGGCGGGACATGAGGACGGCGTCGCCGGCTTCGGCGCTCGACTCCACCCACCAGACCGCACCGGCCCGGGAGGACAGCCAGTCGACCGACAGCGCCCTGCCCGTCAGGTCCTCCGCGAGGACTGGCTCGCGCACGGCCACCCTCTCCACACCATCGGCATACCCGGTCGGTCCGACCGTAGCGGGACACGCGCCCCAGGTCGCTCCCGAGCGCACGGCTCCCGACGCTCCCTACGGACGAGTCCTCGCCGTCGTTGTCCTTCCCCCGCAGGTAGGGCCGGCCCCGCCCCGGTTGGCACGGCGATACGGACAGCCGCGCAGTCCGGATCGATCATCTGGTTCGCTCCCCGGCCCCGTGACGTACTGGACCCGCACCGACCGCGCCGGTGAACCGACGGGCGGACGTGTGCCCGAGCCGACCGAGCCCGACAGGACCGAGCGACGTGAGACCACGAGCGACCGAGCGTGCCACGCGCGCGCACCACGCGAAAGAGAACTCCGGTGGGGGTGGCCTGCCCGGCATCGCGGCCGCCTCCACCGGCACCAACGGGTCGGCCCGGGCGCTGTGCCGTCCTCATCCGGGAGTGGTCTGGTGGGTGCCGCCCCGCCAGCCCATGCTGGTCGTCCCGTTCGTCGAGCGGAACCGGGGCCGGCACCGTGCCACCACCGTCCGGGCCGGCCGGTTCGCACTCGCAGCCACCGCCCTGCCCGCCATCGCGACGACGGACCGGCCGCTCGACAGCTGGACCGGGTGGGAGTCGATCGCCGCGCGCGTGACCGGGTGGTTCCATCGCTCGGCCCGGTCGCAGGCTGGCGCGATGCTCCTTGCCCGGACGCCGTGAGCCGCCACATCGACGCCGCGCGACCCGTCGTCGGCGCCGAGCCCGCTGCCCAGAACCGACGTGCAGCGGTGGTCTTCGAGGCCAGTACCAAGGCGCGTCGACCAGCCTCACCCTTTGGAACAATGGGCTGTCCACAGCTCGTCGCTCGCCGTCGGCGCGGCAGGGGCGGTCGCGCGGGTTCGGGTCGTCTAGCGTCGTAGCCGTGGGCATCGACGACGTGATCACCTCGCACCGACTCGACGGTATGGCGATCGCCGCCCAGAGCGAAGCCCGGGTGCCCTCGGTGGTGCTCGCGGCGGCACGGATGGGCGAGGTCTTCGGGATCGGGGCCGCCGGCGGGGCGGACGTCGAGGACGGGCTCGCGGCGTCCGGGCAGGTGCCCTACCGGATCGGCTCGGTCACGAAGACGTTCACAGCGGCGGTGGTGCTCGGCCTGGTGGGCGAGGGGACACTCGCACTGGATGCTCCCGTGGGCGCCTACCTCACGGGGACGCCGTTCGGCGAGGTGCCATTGCGGGCGCTTCTCGCGCACCGCGGCGGGGTGCAGCGGGAGGCCCCGGGGGACATGTGGGAATCGATGCGGGGTCCGGACTCTGCGACCCTGCGGAGTTCCCTGCCCGACGCGGAGCTGGTGGATCGCCCGGGTGTTCGCTGGCACTACTCCAACCTGGGGTACGCGCTGCTCGGGCTAATCGTCGATGAGGTGACGGGCGAGCCGTGCCCGGCGGTGATCGGCCGGCGGCTGCTGGTGCCGCTCGGGCTGGCGGGGACGACGTGGCAGCGGCCCGACGGTGCCGCGCGCGGGTACCGGGTCGATCCCTACGCCGACGTGGTCCACCTCGAGCCGGACATGGACCAGGGCGCGGTCGGAGTGGGCGGGCAACTGTGGTCGACTGCCGCCGACCTGCTCGTGTGGGGCGACGCGCTGTGCGGTGCCGCGCCGGAGGTGGTGGCTCCGGAGGTCGTGGAGGCGATGCACACGCTCCAGGTGATGGTCGACCGGACCGGGTGGACCTCGGGGTGGGGGCTGGGCCTGATCCTGGACCGCCGGGACGGTCGGGTCCTGGCCGGGCACACCGGGGCGATGCCGGGGTTCCTGGCGGCGCTGTCGTTCGACCGGGGCACGCGGTCGGTGGCGGTGGCGTTGTCGAACGCGACCCGGGGTGCGGCCGTCGGAGCGCTGGCGGCCGATCTCCTGGACGCCGTTGCCGAGTGCCGAGAGATGCCGGCGCCAGCAGCCGGTCCGGCGCCGTGGGTTCCACTGGACGACGTGCCGGCCGAGCTGGACGGGGTGCTGGGACGGTGGTGGTCGGAGGCCGCGGAGACGGTGTTCATCTGGCGGGCGGGCGGGTTGCACGCCCAGCTCGTGGGCGCGCCGACCGCGAGCGAGACCCGGTTCGAGCGTCTCGACGGCGACAGTTACCGGGCGGTGGCCGGCCGGTTCACCGGGGAGCGGCTGGGCGTCCGCCGGGACGCTGCCGGGGAGGTAGCGGCGTTGGAGTGGGCGACCTATCCGTTCACCCGCACGCCGCGCTGAGCAGCCGGAGCCGTTCCAGCGCCCCGGCGGTCGCCGTCGACGGCGGTGACGCCTCCAGGCGGAGCCCGACGGCGCGGAACCGGCGCAGGACCCGCGGGCTCACCCCGGTCGCGGGGTTCGCCGCGGTCTCCAGGTCGGCGCAGGCCTGGTCGATCTCGCCGAGGCGCAGCAGGGCGTCGATCCGGTCGAGACGCCAGATGACGCGGTTGCGGACGAACCGGTGCGGTGAAGCTCTTTCCTGCTCGATCAGCGGCGCCATCGCCCGGCCGGGCAGTCCCAGGTCGAGCAGGCACGAGCCGCGGTGCCCATCGAGCGCGGCCCGGTCGAACACCGACAGCCAGCGGTCGGTGTCGGGCTCGGGCCCGTCGCGCTCGTCGATCTGTAGTTCGGTGCCTGCCTGCTCGAGCAGGCCGAGGCACAGCTCGGCCTCGCCGAGGCGTGCGTGCGCGCGTGCGCCGATCGCCATCGTGAACGCCGTGAGCCGGTGGTTGCCGCTGCGCCGGGCCCAGCCGACAGCGCCGTAGGCGCGCTCGACACCGAGCGCGGGGTCGCCGCCGTAGGTGGCGACGAACGAGAGGTTCGGGCCCAGGACGAACGCGGCGAGCGCCGGGTCCGCGGCGCGCTGCACCCAGTCGCGGGCCGATCCCAGCAGGCGCTCGGCCAGGCGGGGGCGGCCCTGGTCGAACTGCATCCAGCCCGCGAGTTGGTGCGCCTCGGCGATGGAGCCGGACAGCCGCGCTCGCTCGTCACGCCCGACCTGCGGCAGGACCCGCTCCGCCGCGCGGGCGTGGGCGACGAGCGTTCCCGGGTCGGCGCGGTCGTTCATGGCGTGGTCGCCGTTGCGGACGGTGTCGATCACCTGGCGCAGCCGGGTGGGCGCGTCATCGGGCGAGAAGACCGGATCGGCGCCCATCGACCGGGACCCGTCGCCGTGGTCGTCGTCGAGGACGCCTCGTCCGAGGCGCTCGATGGCTCCGTCGGCCTCCAGGGCCCGGTCCAGACGCGTGACGAGGTCGGGCTGCGGCCGCCGGTCGGCCTTCTCCATCTTGCCGATCAGGTCACCGCTGACGTGGACCAGCCTGCCCACCGCGGCCAGCGAGAGGTCGCGCCGCTGTCGTAGGGCGCGCAGTTCCGCCCCGAACAGCGCCGCCGGGGACGCCTGCGGGTCGAGCGCCCGCAGCCGGTTCGCCACCGCAGCCCACCTCCCGCCGCCCGCCACGCTCCATACCGGCGTCGATACGTTACGCGACGGACGACGAGGGATGGTGCGTCCGGCAAACCCGCATCGTCCGGGTTGCGGGACGGCCGGGGGCCCTGGTCAGGTAACCGTGTTCGCGGTCCAGGTGGTGCCCAGGGGCCACCGCGGACCCGTGGCGGGGTCGTGGTGCCAGACGTGGGTGCCCGTCGCGGTGGCGGTCACGCCGAAGTCTGCCCACTCCGGGCGCCCGAGGTCGTCGTACACGGCTGCAGCCTCGCCGAGCGCGCGCACGAGCGGGGTCGGGCCCGCCTCCCGAGTGTCGTGACGGCCACGCCGGTCGGACGCGTGCGCGATCTCGGCCCACGAGCCGTCCGGAGCCTGCAGGTAGGTGGCGGCGGTGCCCGTCTCGGAGGTGCGTGACGCGCAGGTCGTCCCGCGCGGTAGGTGCAGCTGCGCGAGCAGGACCAGCGGGCTGTCGTCACCGGCCAGCATGGTCGGGGCGACCGGGGTGCTGCCCGGAGTCACGAGCCCGCCGGTCGGTGGGGCCGGTCGCCGGACGGCACGGCGGGTCGCCGCCATCCGCCGCGCCGGGAGGGGTCCCGTCCACCCGAGGAAGCGTCCGACCAGCTGCGGCGAGTCCTCGGACGGCGATCTTCCGTCGGTCGGCGGACGCCGGAACAGCACGTGCCCACCGCCGCCGAGCCCGCCGGCGAGACGGGCCAGGAGCCGCCCGCCCGGCCGGAGGTGGTGCACCCACACGGCAGGGATGTCATCGGACTCGTAGCCGACGAGCACGCGGTCGAACGGCGCGCCGTCCCCGGAGAGCGGGACGGGCAGGCTGGCGTCACCCGGGCGTACCACCACGTCCAGGTCGCGCTCCTCGAACCGGCGGGCCGCGGCCCGGAGCAGGTCCGGGTCGATCTCGACGCCGACGACCTTCCCCCGGCCGAGCCGGTGGGCGGCGAGTGCGGTCGTGTAGCCGCAGCCGACGCCCAGCTGCAGCAACCGGTCCCCGTCATCGGCACCGAGGGCCTGCAGGCTGCGCACGGTCAGCTCCGGCGGCGGGGACGCCGCGACCGGACGCTGGTCACCCCACACGTCGAGTTCGGACAGCGCGATGGTCAGCCCGGCGTCGGAATACACCCGGCGCAGCCAGCCCGGCGACTCGGGCTCCGTACCGGGGTCGTGTCGTTGCCAGTGCCCACCCCGCGCGGGGCGTGTGTAGTGGGCAGGCACGAAGTGGTGCCGCGGCACGTCGAGCAGCGCGTCGCGCCATCGATCGTCGCGCAGGGCCCCTCGACGGACGAGGCCGTCGACGAGACGCTCGGCGTGGCGACGCCACTCGGCATCGGTCGGGCCGTTCATGCCGGCGCTCCGGTCGGTGTCGGGAGGTGGATCTCGCCGTGGTCGCCGGAACCGGTCCGCACCGTCACGGCGACCAGCCGCGCGTGCCCGGCCGGTCGCGCCGATCGGCGGTGCCACGTGGCGAGGTGCTCCGCGATGGCCTCGCACGTCGGCGGCCGGTCGAAGAGCCGGTCCAGGTCGCGATAGGCGAGCCGGCCCGCGACGTGGTCCTGGATCTCCGTGCGCATGTCGTCGTCGACCACGACGCCCGGGAAGACCAGCGTCGTGCTCTCGAACACCAGCTCTGCTGTGAAGTCGTGGCCGTGCGGGCGACCGGCCGGGTTACCGGGCTCCAACCCGCGCAGTGCCATCGCAGCCGGGAACGACACGCGCACGCTTCCCCGGTAACGCGGCACGGCGCCGACCGTCGAGCCCCCGTCGCCGCCGGAAGCGGAGACGCCGATCAGCCTCACGCCGCCCGCCTTCCCCGATCGCGAACCGCGACCGCGCGGAGTGACGGAGTCCGTGGTGACGACGGCGTCGTCGACGGCCGGAGGCGGTCGACGATGGTGTACGTCGGCGTGGTCTGGCCCGGCTCCCACCGCACCTCGAAGATCCACGTCGTCAGGCCGTCGGCGAGAAACGTCGCGGCGATCTCCTTCGCGGCGTCGAGCGTGTCCCGTTCTGCGCGTCGCGCCTCGTCCCTGCAGATCACCCCCTTGTGCCTCTCGACGACCCGGCCCTGGATCTCGTAGCGTTGTTTCACGGCGCCTCAACTCCCATCACCCGACCGGCTCCTGGGTCGCCGGTCCCGGTGCCAGTGAGCCCGGCAGCACTGTGAAGATCCATAGGGCGGGCCCGGACAGCAACGATGTCCGAATGCGGCCCCGGTCGGTCCGCGTCGACCTGCTTCCAGACGGGTCGTGACGGCCCGACGTCCGCCTGGGCGGGTGCCGGCCGGGGCCGCGCGCACCGCCTGATCGTCCGACCTCGCGGCCTCGTCAGTGATCTGGTCGTCGGAGAAGGCGGCGGCGAAGGCCAGCAGGGCCGGGGTCGGCCGCTCGGCCATCCACACCAACGCGGCCCGGCGTCGCGGGGCGTCGCGCAGCGGTACCAGCACGACCCCGGGATGGCGGTAGTGGTCGCCGACGGAGTCCACGGTCGGGTGCACCACCCGGCCGCGGGCGACGAGCGAGAGCACTTCGGCCATCCGGCCCTCGCGGAACCGTCGCCGGATCGGTCGCCCGGCCGGCGTGAGACGGGGCACCAGCTCGTCGAGCGCCTCGGCGGGCAGTACCCCCTCGGCATCGAGGACCACGTGTTCGCCCAGGTCCTCCAGCGTCGCCCAGCCGCGCTCGGCCAGCGGGCGCCTGACCCGCACGGCGAGCACGGGTGCCGCGTCCAGCAGCACCGGGCCCATGGCGAGCCCGGGCTGGCGCAGCGGCAGCCAGTGCACGATCGCGTCCAGCTCGCCGGTGCGCAGCCGTTCCAGTGCCTCACCCGGGAACGCCTCCAGCACCTCGACCCGGCAGGCGGGGAAGCGTCGTTCGAAGCGCTCGACGACCGTGTCGAACCTCGACCCGCCCGCAGCCAGGCTGAGTAGCCCGACACGCAGCTCACCATCGGGTCCGCGGGCCGCGTCCCGGGCCTCGGCCACGGCTCGCCGGACCTGGTCGAACCCGGGGCGCAACCCGTCCCACTGCTGCTCGCCGAGTGCGGTGAGCCGGACCCGGCGGCTGGTGCGCTCGAACAGCGTCCCGCCGACACGAGCCTCCATCGCCCGGACGGACTGGCTGACCCGCGAGGGGGACAGGTACAAGCGCTCCGCGGTGCGCCCGAAGTGCAGCTCCTCGGCCAGGACGAGGAAGACCTCGATCTCGCGCAGCTCCACCGCTCCCCCTTCTCACCGCACCCCGCCGGTATCAGCGGACGCGACCCGGCGTCCCGAACGACCCGACCGTTGCGAGGGTGCCAGCAACTGCGGCCGGACGGTGCCCGACCCCGGAGCCGGGTCGGCTCAGGGTGTCGGCATAGTCGCGGCAAGTGGTTGCTGAGCTGCGGTGACACGCGGAGGTGGGTGCGACTGCGGGCAGGCATGGTCCTGACGTGGTCATCAAGGTGTCGAAGCCTTGATGACCGTCAGGAAGCCGTTCCCGCGTTTCATCCTCCCCGATCGTTGCTGCCCTGATCGCACCGGACACCCACCTCGACGAGGTGATCACCGAGATCGATGTGGAACGAGCGCCGTTGTCGCTACTCGACGTCCTGGCCGAGGTCCCGGACCCACGCTCGGCGCGCGGGATACGTCATGGCGTGCTCGCGGTGCTGTAACGCGCCGCTCGCCGACCTCGCCGCGGCCCGGCGACATCGGCGAACCGGGCCAACAGCGTCCCCGAACGACGCCCGCCCGCGGAGACGACTCGGATCGGCGCGGTCACCTCCCAGCAGGTGGCCGACCTGGCCCGCCAGCTGCTGTCGGTGCCGCCCACGGCCGCGGTCGTCGGTCCCTTCGACGACGAGTCCGACCTCCCGGATTCGCTGCGCTCTCTCGCCTGAACAGGGGTGTCGCTGCGAACGTGCCGGGACGGGCTTGGCATGATTCGTCCCGCACGCCGTGGTGCGGGACGGGTCCTCGTTGGGCAATGACGATCTTGTGGGTGGTGTATGGCGCAGGAGTGCTCTCGACGGCGACCCGAGCAGTCGCGGTTGGTGAACCCGTACGCGGTGGCGGGGGGGACGGGGGGACCGCGGTCCGCGTCGATGGCGGTCGGCGCCGCGGTGGTCGGTGCGGCCGGGTTGGTGGTGCTGGGCGGCGGTGTGGCCTCGGCGGAGGAGGGCGACGGCACCGGGGTCGACTTCTCCTTGGGCGCCGAGAGCGCTTACGCCGGTGTCGAGGACGGTGGTGCGCTCGTCGACCCGGGTCGGTTCGACATCGGCGACGACGCGGCCGCCGAGACGTGGTCGGCCCTCGACGCGGGGCCCGAGGTGGACGCGGCCGTGTCCCTCGACGTGCCGAAGTCGATCGGCGCCGAGACCGCAGGGCTGGACGCGCAGCTCGGCGACGAGGATAAGCAGGTCGCTTTGGACGAATCGCCCGTCGGGTCCGACGTCCCGGTCGACGGCGGCGTCGTCACGCCGCTGTCCGCCGACGCCTGGACCGGAGCCTCCTCACCGGTGGACGACCCCGTCGGCGGGTGGAGCGACCTCGCCGGTGTCGCGAAGGACCTGCCGCGGGTGCCCGACAGCGACGAGCCCGCGGTCGGGACGAGCGCACCGTCCGCCGCTGTGCCGTCCGCCGCTGTGCCGTCCGCTGCTGTGCCGTCCGCTGCTGTGCGGTCCGCGTCGGTGCCGTCCGCGTCGGTGCCGTCGGGCGGGGACGCGGTCGACGAGAGCACTGCGGAGCCGGCGGTGGTCGTGGCCGTCGCGCCCGCCGGTGCCGAGCCGTACGGCGCTCCGGACCTGCCGTCCTCCGTGGCGACGTCCGGGCAGGCCGTCGAGGAGGACCTGCTGGCCTCCCCGGGGACCTGGGAGGCGCCGTCGAAGGCGGAGGACGCAGAGGTCCAGCCGGACGCCGCCGCTCCGCCCGCCCCGGCCGACGCCGACCGGCTGCGCATCGACGATGGGGAAGGCGTGCTCGTCGCCGTCGACCCGGGATCCGCCAGTGACACGCCGATGGACCTCGGTCTCCGCGGGAACGCCCGTCAGGCTCGGCCGCTCGGCGGCCGGCCGGCGGATCCGGAGAGCATCGTCGATCCGGCGCAACGCGGGATCATCAACTTCGCGCAGGGTCCCGGCGCAGAGTTCCTCGGCCTCGTCCTGAACGGCAAGTACCAGAGCACCGCTGACGTCGGGGAGGCGGTCAGGGACTTCGTCACCGCGTATTCGAACTACCTGGAGTGCGGTGCGCCGGTGAGCTGCGTCACCGCCACCTCGGCAGACGGCGTCACGACGATCGTCCCGGGCAGCGCGGCCGTCGGCGTCGGGACTGACCAGCGGCGGGTCGACCCGCTCGGTTCGTTCGATCCGGTCAACGTGCCCGAGGGCACGGCCGGCCTGGGCCTCGTCACGATCAAGCCACCCAATTTCGGTGCGAGCGGCAACTACGCACAGAACCTCCCCGGGGTCGAGCGCTCGGACCTCACGTCGGCGCGTCAGCTCAGCAGGTTGTTCCCGGACATGCCCGTCACGGGAACCACGGTCGCGGGGCTCAGCGGCGACACCGTGGAGTTCGACCACCCCCTCTCCGCGTGGCCCGAGCCGGGTGAGTACCGCGTCAGCAACCCGTGGGGCATCCCGGTGGCCGACCAGTTCTCGATCCTGAACAACCTGCACAGCTCGACCTACCCCCTCATCAGCCTCACCCCCGGGACCACGGCCGCTCCGCCGGGAACCGCACTGGGCCTGTACAACAGTTTGCTCGATCCGACGGCCGACGCCGCCGGCTACGCCGACCAGCGCGCCGCGGACTCCGATCTCGCACTGTTCGACCTCGCCCGGCTGGGTCCGACGGCGTCCGAGGAGGAGATCCAACAAGCGCTGCAGGCGGTGATGTACCGCATTCCCGTTCGCCAGGTGGACTCCACCCCGCTCGGCATGCCGCTGCCCGATCCGTGGGACGCCGAGGCCCCGGTGACGACGCCGCTCGGGCGCCCCTCTCCCATCCCACGGCAGAGATCCATGCCGCTCCTGCCGGGCACCGAGATCCGCGGACTGCTGCCGCCAGGGGCGAACGGGGGGGACGGTGAGCCGATCGCGCGCTCCGACAGCCTGACGAGTGCCCTGGAGCCGACGATCGGGAGGGGCACTCCGGCGCAGCACGATGATCTCGACCCGGGAGATGCAGATCTACGGACGGCCTCGGGTGCCACCTCCGAGGGCGCCGCAGGCGACTCGGGTGTGGAATCCGGATCGGGCGAGCGTGACAGTGCCGGGCTGGGCTCCGCTCGGGGCGTCTTCGGGCCGGCCGAGGGCCACCTCCCCGACTTCGGCGCGAACGAGGGGGGCACGATCTACCGGCCGGACGCACCCGATCCCGAGGAGGAGCGCCGCCTTCAGGCGTTGCTGCGGCCGCTGCCGCAACCACGGTTCGAGCTGCCGAACGTGTGGGTCTTCCCACCGGCCGGCCAGTCCCCGGTGGAGGACTGGCAGGAGCGGTGGCCCACGGCTCCGACCGATGAGGAGCGCGAGGCGATGCAGCACACGCCACCGTTCCCGGGCGCGCAGCCGCAGGCACCGCGCGAGGGTGAGACGCGGGCGGAGCGGTTGGCCCGCCTGGGGGTCCTCACGTTCTCCGCCGGGGACGCCCGCTCGCCGGACGGCCTCCGGCGGCCGGCGCCGTCGCCCACCGCCGGGCGGCCGGTCGCCTCGGCCGGTGGCGAAAGCCGGTCGCCGGTGCCGGACACGGCGGTCGACCCGGGCCCGTCGCCGGCGTTGGTCCCGCAGCTGGTGTGGGACGTCCTGACCGGTCCGGTGACGATGTCTCGGTCGGCGGACGGGTCGACGTACGAGGCGGCGGGGGGTGTGCCGTTCACCTCGTCGAGTTATGTCGGGGTGTACGACGTGAACGGTGCGCTGATCTCGACGAAGCGGGGCAGTCCGCCGGCTCGGGTGAACACCGGCCTGCACCTGGATCCGTGGACGGGTGTGGCGGTCGCGGCCGCGGCGGCGGCGGCGGCGGCCCCGGGTCTGGCGGGCAGGTTGTTGGCGGCGGACGGGCCGCCGTTGTTCGGTGGTGGCTCGGGGGTGCTCGGGCCGATGGCGGGTGCGGGGGCGTTGGGTGCGCTGGTGCCGCCGCCGCTGGAGGGGGTCTGGGACAGGGTGGGCGAGCTGGGTCGGCAGGTGCAGAGGACCTTGACAGGCTCTGCGCCTGCGGTCAGGGGAGGTGGGGTGGGTCAGTTGCGGGTGGGTGATGGCACGTCGGCGGGGGCGGCGTCGGCGAACCGGTACAACCGGGAGCAGCTGGGCCGGGTGACGAACTTCGTGGGCAACCGGCAGCCGGCCCCGTTCGTAGGCGGGTCGGCCGGGGCGTCGGGTGGAGGTGCGCCGGGTGCGCAGCCTGTCGTCGAGCCGGCGCCGCGGCCGCCGGTCGAGCCGACACGTCCGGCGCCTGCGGTGCGGCAGGAGGCGGTCGAGGTCTACCGGGGTCCGGTCGGGTCGGCGATCCAGCACGTGCAGGAGAACGTGGTCCGACCGGCGCAGGACGCGTTCGAGCGGGGCAGGGCGGCGCTCGGAGGGGCGCTCCAGTCGGGTTGGCGGTGGCTCACCGGCGGGGGCCGGTAGCCGGGCGGCCGCTCGGGTGGGCCGGGGTGTCGCCCACTCGGCGGCGGCCGCGCGGGTCTCCAGGACGTCGCCGCTGCCCACCCGCCCTGTGACCACCGGCGCACCGCCTCGGCCGCGGCGGCGAGCCGGCCGACGTCGGTGATCCCGCCGCCGGTGGCACCTGTCGGGTTCCAAAACCCGGCTACGGCCGCTGAGCTGCGGTTTTAGGCTGTGCGTTCGTACCCGTTGAGCAGGCCACCCAGGACGGGTCGGCGCTTGATCCGTCGGTGGGCGAGGTCCGGGGTGGGGTGATCTGGGTGGGGCGGGAGAAGCTGAAGAGCTCGATGGGGCCGTCGCCCGTTGTGGTGGGTGCTGTTTTGGGCGAGGACGGTCCGTAGGTGGCGTTCACCGAAGATCAGGATGCGGTCGGTGAGCTCGGTCCTGGCGGTGAGGACGAAGCGTTCGGCGAAGCAGTTCGCTCGCGGACAACGCGGCGGGATCTTCACGGTGTCGATCCCTGCGCCGGCCATGACGGCGTCGAACGTGGTGGTGAACTGTCCGGCGCGGTCGCGGACGAGGAACCGGAAGCCGTCACCGCGGTCGTCGAGGTCCATCAGCAGGTTGCGGGCCTGCTGGGTGGTCCACGTTCTGGTCGGATGGCTGGTCGTCCCCAGGATGTGCACCTAGTACTACAGGGCTACCGTCGGCGTGTCGGGCCTGACGATCTTGATCATTTGTGCTGATCTTGCGCGCATGCGGTGCTGCGATGACGATGGTCCGGTGGTCGATGACGAATCGGTGTCCTGCTCGGACCTGCAGGACTGGTCGATGGAGTTCGAGGGTTTGACCGGTCGGGTCTCCGGATTGTTTGTGCACCCGGAGGCTTATTCACAAGGATGAATCAGTAGTCAGTCCTGCGTGGACTGGCCGGGATCGGCCCGTGCCGATGTGATCTACGCCTCGTTTGTTCTCTACGGCGTGTTGCGCTTTG
>Ga0105049_10001432_pt1 | contig 28210 bp, 24 predicted proteins | sample MAT06_FD_78087 | JGI IMG/M metagenome (GOLD analysis project Ga0105049, IMG submission 78087) | Freshwater microbial communities from Lake Fryxell liftoff mats and glacier meltwater in Antarctica - MAT-06 | ecosystem: Environmental > Aquatic > Freshwater > Ice > Liftoff microbial mat | place... | reverse complement strand
TTCAACATCGCCACGAAGAGTTCGCGGGCTTGCTTGCTCGAGTCCACGTTCATTCCGAGTTTCAGGCCGAGGAGTTCATAGTCGACTCCGCTGACCTTGCGAAACGCGGCCCAGCCTGGCATGGAGTGTTCGTAGCGACCGTCCATGTCCGCCAGGAACGTCTCCGTGCGGGCCTTGAGATCGTCCGCCTCGGACTTGGTGAGCAACCGGGCCGCTCGCAGGCGCACCTCGGGATCTTGGTGCCCGTGAACGGCGTCACGCAGAATCGGCCCGGCGAGTCGGCCCATCTTCGCGAGTTCTCGCTCGCCCGACTCACGATCCTGGTACGCTGCACTGCCGAGCATGGCAATCAAGCCCTTGGCTCGCAGGAGTTCGCCCGAAGGTATCAACAGATCCCGAGGGTTCGGCGACACCGCCTGGGCGGTTGATCCCACCAAGCTCAGGCACAACGCCAGAATAGCGTACCGAGTCATGACAGATTCCACGGGACAGAGGAGGAGAGCAGAGCCGGCGGGAGCATCGTATCCCTATTAACATGACAGAGCCTACGCCGATCGGCAACTGAAATCGCTGATTCTCGGACGGCTCTCATGGTACAGTCTCTGTGGCGTCCGAAGTCCCAGCAAGGCCATTCTTCCCGGATTCCGAGGAGAAATTCCGTGCCCACAGCGCCTCTTATCTTTCCGGATCGCTGGTTTGAGGCGGGTGTGGTCACGGCGGAGTCTGCCGCAGACTTCGCTCGTCTGGCGGCGGCGAAGCCGGAAAAGTCCGTCCGTTACTGGTACTGGCTCGCTTTCCGCGACTACACGGAAGAGAAAGGCCGCCTGTCAGCCGAGGAGTGCCGGGCCTTCTTTGCGCTGGGTCAGTCGGAACCGGACGCGAATCTCGGCGGCGCGATCATGGCCCACATCCGGCACGAACGCGCCTGCCCCGCATCGATTTCCGTTGCTGGGATGCTGTGAGGGGGCTTCTCTTCAGCACTTTGAATCGGTGCGAACAATTCCAGACTCACTGAGTCAAGCAGCAGCCTGTGCCCGGCCCGCCACCCAGCAGAGTCAGGATGCGGCGCTCGAACGGTAGCTTGAGGTACTCACTGCGGTCGTAAGCGACCTTGCCGCCGAGGAGCGTCATCGTCACGTGCGTGGTGTGCTCGAACGGATCGCCGTCGTAGAGCACCAGGTCCGCGACCTTGCCCTTTTCGATCGAGCCGTACTTGTCGTCGATGCCAAGCAGTTTCGCCGCATCGATCGTGACGGCCTTCAGCGCGCGATCGAAGCCCAGGCCGTTCGCCGCGGCCATGGCGGCTTCATGGCGGAGAACTCGCGTCTTGGGTACGTAGCCCTCGAAGGCGGTGCCGATGGTGATGGGAATGCCCGCGTCCGCAAGGACGGCGGCGTTGCCGAGGAAGCTGTGCAGCGTTTCCATTGAGCCCCCGGCACGCTGCATGGTCGGATGCACGACGACGGGGACGCCGGCCTTCTTCAGCACGTCCGCCATGCGGTAGGCCTCGGTGCCCAGCGCGATCACGGGCTTGAGCTTGAACTCGTCGGCGATGCGAAGGGCGGTCGCAATGTCATCCGCGCGATGGGCCGCGAAGTACACGGGCACCTTCCCCTGGATCGCGGGGATGAGCGCGTCGATCCTGGGGGAGGACGCGGTGGGTTTGTCGGCCGCCTCGGTGGGTTTGCGCCCACCGCTCGCCAGGCCGTTGGCTTTTTCCTGAGCCTTCGCGAACGCCTCGCGCACCACCTTCGCCACGGCCATGCGGGTCGCGGGGCCCTTGTCCTTGTAAGCGCCCTTGGGCACTTCACCAAGGTTCACGAGGATCGCGCCGGGCACCTTCAGCGACGCCTGCTCGGCCGTCTTGCCCTCGGAACGGAAGACGGCCGACTGCCCCGCGATCACATTCTGCCGACCCGGGACGGCGTGGACAATCGTGGTGCCATTAGCGACGAGGAACTCCAGCAATGGCTCCTGCGGATTGAAGCCATCGAGCACGCGAAGGTCCGCCTGGTTGGGATCGCTGAGTTCGTCCTGGTCCTGGTCCGCGGGGATGTTCCAAGCCCCGGAGAGACCGACAGAACTGAACGGATCGATCAGGCCCGGGGTGACGTGCTTCGCCCGCAAGACGGCGTCGCCCTTCCGCATCGCGGGTTCCAGGCTGCCGATCTCCTTGATCAATCCCTTCTCGATCATGACCCAGCCGTTGGCGATCGTGTTGCCCGCCGCGGTGTGAAGGAAATCCGCGAAGACGAAGGTACGCTCAGGCCCCGGTGGATTCTCGACGGCCGCCTGTTTCCCGATGCGGGCGTTCGGCCAGTCAGGCCGCGCGACAGCCGCCATCGGTAACTCGTCGATCCCCGGCAACGCGAAGCCGCCGGCCTGATAGCTCCAGTCGCGTTTGTTGCTTCGATCGAACAGCTTCCGCCCCTCGATGAACGTCTCGAGCACCTGCGTGTACACGGAGAACGGGGCTCCACTGAGCACCACGAAGTCCGCGTCCTTGCCCGGTTCCAGCGAGCCGACGCGGTGATCGAGGTGCATGATCTTCGCCGCATTGATCGTGAGCGCCTTGAGCGCCTGGGCTTCCGTCATGCCGCCGCGGACGGCGATCGCACCGGTGCGGAGCAGGAAGCGAGACTCGGTCACGAAGTCGTCCGTATTGATGGTCACGTTCACGCCGGCCTTCGCCAGGACGGCGGCGTTCTCCTCGAGCAGGCCGATCGTCTCCGCCTTGCCGCCGGGGCTGTCGATAAGCGTGAGCGACACGGGGATCTGCTTCTTCGCCAGGATCTCCGCGACGCGGTAGCCCTCGGTGGCGTGTTGCAGCACGAGCTCGAAGCCGAACTCCTCGGCAATGCGGACGGCGGTGATGAGGTCGTCCGCCCGGTGGCAGTGGAAGTGGACGGTCCGCTTCTTCTCCAGCACCTCGACGATCGGCTCCAGCGAAAGATCGCGATCGACCGGCTTGCCCGCGTCCTTCTTGGCCTTGTATTCACGCGCCTTGAGGAACTGTTCGCGCTGAAGGGCGGCGACCTTCATTCGCGTGAACGGGGCCTGGCCCTTCTTGCCGTAGCCCTTGGGGTTCTCGCCGTTGGCCATCTTCAGGCCGCCGAGGATCTCGGTGCCATCGGGGAGCTTGCCGTTGATTCGCATCTCCTCGATGGTTCGGCCGCGAAGCTTCACGTAGAGCGTGGACCCACCGATGACGTTGGCGGAGCCGGGCATGATGTTCGCGGTGGTGACGCCGCCGGTGACGGCCATGCGGATGCCGGGATCGTCCGGATTGATGGAGTCGATGGCGCGCACGCCAGTCTGCACGGGTCCGGTCATCTCGTTGCCGTCCGCGTTTGCGGAGACGCCCGGCCGGCCGAAGAGGCCGATGTGCGAGTGCGTGTCCACAAGGCCAGGAATGATGACCGCGCCCTTGAGATCGCGGACCTCGGCCTCCTTGGGATACTTCGCCTCCTCGCCGCCCAGACCGACGCGGACGATCTTGCCGTCCTCGATGTGCAGCCAGCCCTTCACGGGTTCGTCCGCCGTGGCGGTGTGGATGATCGCATTCGCCAGCACCAGCGGCTTCTTCGCGCCCACGCTGCCCGGCGGGGCTTCCTCGGCGGCGGGGGCGGAGGGCCCGGGAATCGCCAGGAGAACCACGGCCAGCAAGCCGATCGATCCAGCGCGGAGAGCGTCCAACATGCGAACCTCGAAGGGGCGACTGTTTCGCCGCCATACGGTGTCTTCGGAGCGGATCGTGAAAACTCCCGCGATGGCCTCCGAAGACACCACCTGGCGGCTCACCTTTAGAAGGGATTCTCCCAGGCTACCCATTCACAGACAGCCCGGCCAGAGATATGATCCGGTAGTCTGCATCTCTTTTACGAACAATGGGCCTCATTCGCCCATTCCAGAAGGAGCAACGACCATGAGCTTCAAAATGCAGCGTGTCCACGTTTACCGGGGCGAAGTGAAGGACGAGCCGGGTGGCATCTCCTCCCGCCTCAAGGTGCTCGCCGAGTCCGGGGCGAACCTGGAATACGTCTACAGCGAGCGTTCCGTCACGCGGCCGGGCTACGGCAACCTGTTTGTGGCCCCGCTCACCTCGGCCGAGCATATCAAGACAGCCCGGGCGATCGACATGCACGAGGTCAACGACCCCGTCGTGATGCGGGTCACCGGCGACAACAAGGCCGGCCTCGCCGGCCGACTCACGCAGGCCTGGGAGAAAGCGGGCATCAACCTCCACGGCATGGTCATGGCCACGCACGATACCAAGTTCGTCGGCTACGTGACCTTCGACACGGTCAACGACGCCAACCACGCCGCCACGATCCTCGCGGAACTCGGCTCGGCGTGAGACCGTCTCGAGTCGCAAGGCTCATGCACTCCATGGCCGGCCCCTCGGGGACTCCAAAGAGCAGAGATACACCTTCCGCAGCTGGAACCCTCTCAAAAAGGGCTGCGGAATTCTCATGCTTCTCCGGGGAACCGTTCAAGTGTGCTGCCTGATCGACATCATCTTTAGTCCGCAACGAAGTGCGAGTATCAGCCTCCGCGGGTTCGCCTTCACGGCGGGGCTCTTTTACGTCGGCTACAAATGGCTCAGGGAGGGCCAGTCTCCGCTTCTGTCGAGAGAACGCACTTCTCTTGCAGCATGAGGCCCGTTAGAATCGACATTCCCATGCAGCCGAGTTCTCTGCTCGCGTGGTTCGGAGACGAGTCAATGCCCACCTTGGTCTGCCCCAGTTGCTCCGCCCGGCTTCGCATTCCCGACAAGCCCGTGGATAGCGTTCGGTGCCTAAATGCGATTCGGTGATCCGGGTGAAGAACGCACTCGCGAAGCTGAAGCCTCCGCCCTCGTTTGAAGTCATCGAGGAAGACGAAACGCCAAAACCTCCCAGGCGAACGGTTTTCATCACGCCGCCTCCGCCGCCAAGGCCTCAAGCTCGAAAGGCTCGCCCGCGCCGGGAGGAGTACGAAGACGATTATCAGGACGAGTACGAGGACGAGGAAAGGCCTCGGACAAAAGGCGAGAATCGCCGATACGCTCGTGATTTGGTCTCAGGACCGGCGATGGCGTTGCTCATCTGCGCCATTATCACAATCGTGATGATGGTTCTGAGCATCGGATACGACTTAGTGCTTCTCCTCTTCGGAGGGCTCGACAATGGCCGCAAGAACGCCATCGGACTCTCGCCGACGAACAAGATCATCGTCCGGTTCTCTTTGGGTATCATCGGGTTGATCCTGAACATCTTCGTGGTGATGGGAGCCTCTCAGATGAAGAATCTGAAGAGTCGATCCACGGCCATGATGGCTTGCATTGCGTCCATGGTCCCCTGCGTGGGTCCATGCTTTTTTCTTGGGCTTCCGTTCGGGATTTGGGGAATCATCGTCCTGAGCAATCCCCGGGTGAGCAAGGCCTTTCGATAGCCGCCTCGAACGGAGCAACGCCCATTCACTTGACCTGCCCCACCTGTCGCAGCACGCTTGAAGTTCCGAACGGGACCACGGCTCTTGTGCGTTGCCCTACCTGCCGGGGTGTGTTCGACCCCAGTGAGCATGCCGCGGTTGCCCCACCTCCTGCTCCCAGTCGTCGTCGTGCGGCACCTCCTCGTCGACGCGATGAAGAGCCGCCCCAGCCACGACCCGCCCGTTCTTTCGTGCAGGAACAGGAGGACCGCAAGGAGCGGATCCTCGAGGAGACTCGCGAACTGCGACGCCAGTTCCGCATCGCGGCCGTGGGCTGCAAGATCCTGTGGTTCGCGTATCTGCTGTACTCCATGTCCCTCATGCTCATTCTGGCCTTTCTCATCCAGAACGCCGTGATGCAGGCGGGCCTTGTCATTCTGCTCTATCTGGCGGCTTTGCTGGGAACGGCGCATTTCCTGCTCGTTCCAGTCGGGCTGGGCATCATGCTCGCGGGGCCCAATCGCGCCGCCATGAAGGGCTACGCCATCACGGCCATGCTCTTCGCGTTGCTCCACATGCCCTTGCTGATGGGGGGCGTCGCTCAGGCTCGAAATCGTGCACAAGCCTTGCAGCGGGGCGATGAAGTGGAGGATATCAGGCTGACGAACGCGATGACCTTGATCGAGGTTCCCACGCAGTTGCCGAGCATGGGCAGTTACCTCGTGATCATCTTCTATCCGGACTATTCCTATGGCTTGCCAGGCTACAGCCGTTTGGTGGTGCTCTCGGGTGTGGTGGAAGCCTTACAATTGCTGTTCGCCATGCTAACGCTGATGTCCCTTGCCCGCGCCGCCGGGGACGACGACCTGGGGATTTCCTGCCTGCGTGCCGCGGCGAGAGTGATCTTCCTCATCGGAGGGCTGGTCTTCGGCCTGCTAATCTTCATGGCCGTGATGATCGAGACCGGCGCGTTGCAGACCCGCACTGGAACGATCCTTTTTCACTGCATCTGGATGAGCACTCGCGGCCTCGTCGCGCTGACGCTGATCCTCCCGATTCGGCGTGCCCAGGAGGTCATGGACTGCTGCCATTCCCCGATACTCGTCGACGAGAATTATCGCTGAGGAACCGCATGCCAGACAGCCTGGCCGACATGTTCCGCGTCGCGGCTTCGCCCAGCTTGGCCATGGACGCTTGACGTGGGTCGTCCCTTCCCTATTATTCCTCCGGGCCTTTGAAATCGAGCCTCGACCGGATGTCGAGGCTCTTTTTTGGAAGGGCTTGTGAAGATTTTCACAAGGACTTCGTAGAATGGTCTCTGCCACCCTCGGCGTGAGAGGATCGCGGAACGATGACAGCCCCGATACCCGTACCGACGGCCGCCGGAATCGAGCCGGCGTTCGACCTCTCAGCGTACTACTCGCTGCTGGTCTATGCCGCGGTCGTGGTCGCTTTCGCGGCGGTCACGCTGCTGGCGACGCACGCACCGTTCATCAAGCCTCGAAATCCGACGAAGGTCAAGAACATGCCGTACGAGTCCGGCATGGACCCGATCGGCTCGGCTCGCATGCAGTTCCATGTAAAGTTCTACCTCATCGCCATTCTCTTTCTTGTGTTCGACGTGGAACTCCTGTTCCTCTACCCGTGGGCCGTGCTGGCCTTTTCGGAAGGGGGCGTGTGGAAGTCCGCGTTCGGCGCGGTGGTGTTCGTCGAGATCCTGGTTTTCATCGCCACGCTGGTGATCGCCTACGTCTATGCCTGGCGTAAGGGGGTGTTCGAGTGGCGCTGAACAACATGCTTCCGGACTTCATGGTCGCCCCGCTGGATCAGCTGGCGAACTGGATTCGCAAGAACAGCCTGTGGCCGATGCCCTTCGCGACCGCCTGTTGCGGCATCGAACTGATGGCGACGGCCTCCAGCCGATACGACATTGCCCGCTTCGGCAGCGAGGCCATGCGTTTCACGCCCCGGCAGTGCGATGTGATGATCGTCGCCGGCCGTGTGGTGATGAAGATGGTGCCCGTGATGCAGCGGATCTGGCTGCAAATGCCGGAGCCGAAGTGGTGCATCAGCATGGGGGCCTGTGCCTCCTCCGGTGGGGTCTTCGACACCTATGCCACCGTGCAGGGTATCGATCGCTTCATTCCGGTCGATGTCTACGTGCCCGGCTGCCCGCCGCGGCCGGAGCAGTTGATCCGGGCCGTGCTGGACCTTCAAGAGAAGGTGCAGAAGACCGGCACGATCGATGCTCGCGAGTTCGCCAGCCGCAGCACTTACGAAGGCCCGACGGCCCTGGCGAAGGAACTGACGCTCGAGGAAACGATCGTGTCGCCAGGCGATTTCCGCTCCGCGACACGGCTGCGGGTGCCGTTGAACTGACTTCACGCAGCCGCGAAGTGGCTAAACGAGAAGAGGGTGGTTTAAGGAATGTCGAACGACCTCGACGCCCTGAAATCGAAGCTCGGCGACGCGATCGGGACCTCCGAGTTCCGCGACAATCGCCGTTTGATCGTGCCGGCCGAGTCGATCTTCGAGGCGCTCGCGTGCCTCAAGACCGAGTGCGGTTTCGATTTCCTCGTGGATCTCGCGGGCATCGACTACCTGGGATATCCGAAGGCCGCGGATCGCTTTGCCGTGGTGTACGCCCTCGCGAACAGCACCACGGCGGAGCGGGTGTTCGTGAAGACATTCGTGAACGATCCGGACCCGACGTTGCCGTCGGTGGTGGAACTCTGGAAGGGCGCCGACTGGATGGAGCGTGAGGTGTACGACATGTTCGGCATCACCTTCACCGGCCACCCGGACCTGCGTCGAATCCTGATGCCAAGCGAATTTACGTCGCACCCACTGCGGAAGGATTACCCGCTGCGAGGTTACGGTGAGAGGCATAACTTCCCGACGGTGACACGATCGGAGAGTTAACGAGATGTACGCGATATGTGAGATGTGCAACCAGCATCATCACAATGAGCAATTGTCATGAGTCCTAAAGTCGCAGGAGTTGTGATACTGATCTGGGGAGCTGTATGTGCCTGGATTACACACAGTACGTTTGTTGAAGAGGGTCGGCCCCACTTCGCGACGACGTTACTGGCACCTGCGCTGCTGATCTGGGGTTTGGCATTGACGCTGCTGCCAGTTGAGAAGCTTCTAATACCCAAACAGACGGAAACGGGGAACAATTTCGACATTACAAATGGGAAGCAAACGTTGCTTAGCATCATACTGTTGATAACGGGTGTCACGATTGGGGCCGGTTGTCTCGTGTATTTAAGTCTGTAATCGAATTGGCGAGTGTCGCCGAATCGTTCTGGAATCCTTGGTGGTTTGACAATGCCATTGACCGCCACACAAAACGTTGCCGACGCTGGCGAAGACCAGGAGTACCTTTACACCCTGAACTTCGGGCCGCAGCACCCGGCCACGCACACGACGCTCCGCCTGATCCTCACGCTGGATGGCGAGACGATCGTGAAGGCGGTGCCGGATATTGGGTTTCTCCATTCCGGGTTCGAGAAGCTTGGCGAAGATCTCGACTTCAATCAGTATGTGACGGTCGTCGACCGGATGAACTACATCTCCCCCATTGGGAATGAAGTCTCCTGGCATCACACGGTCGAGAAGCTGCTTGGCATCGAACTGACGCCTCGCTGCAAGTACATCCGCACCATCCTCGCGGAACTGGCTCGCATTTCGGACCACCTGCTTTGCGTGGGTGCCGCGGCCCTGGACCTCGGCGGGCTGACGGCGTTCCTGTACGCCTTCAACCAGCGTGAGGCGATCTACAACATCATGGAGAACGCCTCGGGGCAGCGCTATCATCCCAGCTTCACCCGCGTCGGCGGCTTGCTGGCGGATGTGAGCGACGAGTGGGTCGGCTTGATCCGCAAGTTCGTCCTGGAGTTCCCGAAAACCCAGGCGGACATCGCCCGCATGCTGAATCACAATCGCATCTTTGTGGACCGGACCCGGGGCATCGGCGTGCTCACGAAGCAAGAAGCGATCAACATGAGTTGCAGCGGCCCCGTGGCGCGGGCCAGCGGCGTGACGCGGGACCTCCGCAAGGACGAACCCTACCTCGCGTACAAGGAACTCGCTGGCGCCTTCAAGGTGGTGGCGGCCAAGAGCGGCGACTGCTTTGCACGCTATCTCGTCCGCATGGAAGAGATGGCCGAGAGCATCAAGATCGTGAAGGCCGCCATCGAGAATCTGCCCAGCGGCCCGGTGAATGTGAACCTTGAAGACAAGCTCACGATCCCGGACAAGACCGCGACTTACCGCAGCATCGAAGGGCTGATCCAGCACTTCGAGTTGTTCATGTGGAATCGCCGGTGGGAGACGCCAGTGAACGAGGTCTACGGAGCTACCGAGACCGCCAACGGCGAGTTAGGCTATTACGTGGTGGCGGACGGCAGCGGCCGAGCCTGGCGAGCCCGGACGAGGCCGCCGTCGTTACTCCACTTTGCGACGTTCCCTCACCTGGTCGAGGGGCATCAGATATCGGACGTGCCCGCGGTGCTAGGGAGCTTGAACATCATCGCGGCGGAGCTGGATCGATGAGTGCGTTGAGCGACGACATCAAGAACCGAATTCGGGCGTACATCCCCCTGTACCCACGAAAACAAGCGGTGACGCTGCCAGCGTTGCATCTTGTGCACGATGAGATGCGCACCGTCTCCAGCGAGGCGATCGTTGAGATCGCGGACATTCTGGACCTGCACCCCTCCGAGGTGCGGGACACGATGACCTTCTACGCCTTCTTCAAGACCGACGGCGAAAAGCAAGGCAAGACCCGCTTGTGGGTCTGCCGTGGCCTGGCGTGCATGCTCCGCGGGGCGTATGAACTGATCGAGCATTGCGAGCACAAGCTCGGCGTGAAGTGCGGTGAAACCACCGCGGACGGCACGATCACACTGGAGTTCGCCGAGTGCATCGGCGCCTGCGATGTCGCACCGTGTTTCCTGGTGAACGACATTCGAGAAGGGCCTCTTCGTCCGGACTCTGCGGATAAACTCATAGCATGGCAAAGTCAGATTCGAGGGACCGAACCGGCGACGAAAACACTCATCGAATCTGTTCGCTCCAAAGGTCGAGCGATCAGTGTTGCCGAGGTGGGGAGCGACGAGCGGAGAAATCTTCAAGCCTGCCGCGCGAATGCGCTGTGGCTGGGTGATCTCTTGATTCTGCGAGACGATGCGCGAAAGATCGAAGTTCTCGAAGAGTTCCTTCATGGCACCCAGGAGAGATTAGGCCTTCTTCGATCGATGACGGATGTTGCGGCCGAGGTTCACGTCAAGCGCTTTATGTTGAGGCATTGCAGGATGCTAGGCATCGGCGCGGCGGACCAGGCGATACTCCAGGACATGCTTCGAGGATATTTGGATGTCGCAAACATTCCACATGACAATCACTGACGTGTTCTTCTTCCGTGATGGGCGAACCGTGCTGTGCGGGCCCATCGAGGAAGGAGAGATTGCCATTGTCGAACCGGGCCCGGCCACGATCCTCGTGGGAGGAAAGCCGCTGTCCCAAATTACCATTGAACGTGAAGGCATCGCGTCCCGGTCATCCCCGATGGAACGCCTGGAAGTTCGAGCGGTGCCAACTCGGGACGGCACGGGACTCGATAAAACCATGGTCGAGAATCAGCGCTGCACCTTGGAGGGGCCCATGCGATACGCGGGACATCGGGACTTGGTCGGAATCGATTCTCCTCCAGACAATTACATCCCGGACAATATGACGCTCGGTCCCCGGCTCCCCGAGGGATGGGACGGCGATGCCTGGGTGAAGCCGGGTGGAGACGGGTGCTTCCTTCGCGCCTGGAGTAAAGCCTTCGGACGCTATGCCACTGCCCAAGGCTCCAGGTATGAAGAGACGCGAATCCAACTATTGGCGACGATCGAGGCGGGGGGCAATCGTGCCGAAATCACCGTTCGGGAACTTCCACCGTCGGCACCGCAGTCCTAAACCTCCCAGGCCCTCAGACAGATCATCAACCGCATGAGTACTTACGAACCGATCCTTCTGGCCCGCATTGACACGCCGGATAGCCCCCGGCTTGAGGGGTACCGCGCGGATGGCGGGTATGCCACGTTCGAGCGGGCCCTCAAGGAATTGAAGCCGGAACAGGTGACGGCCCAGGTGAAGGACTCCGGGCTTCGCGGCCGCGGCGGGGCGGGGTTTCCCACGGGGCTGAAGTGGACGTTCCTGCCCAAGGATCATCCAGGGCCAATCTATCTATGTGTCAATGCGGACGAATCGGAGCCGTGTACTTATAACAATCGCATCTTGATGGAGAAGGATCCCCATCAGGTCATTGAAGGGATCCTGCTCGCGTGCTACGCGATCAAGTCGTCCAAGGCGTTCTACTATGTCCGTTATGAATATGGTGATTCGTTCCGTGCCCTGGATGCCGCCATCAAGGAATGCTACGCGGCCGGGCTGTTAGGTCAGAACATTCTCAATAGTGGTTTCAATCTGGATGTCGTTCTCCATCGTGGGGCGGGCGCGTACATTTGCGGCGAGGAGACGGGGCTGATCGAGAGTCTCGAAGGCAAGCGGGCCTGGCCGCGGATCAAGCCGCCATTCCCGGCGATCGAGGGGGCGTTCCGCAAGCCGACGATCGTGAACAACGTCGAGACGCTGGCCTGCGTGACGCAGATCATGAAGCGCGGCATCGACTGGTTCAAGTCGCTGGGCGTGGCTCCGGACCCGAAGAACCCTCGCGACGCTGGCAGCTATGGGCCGAAGCTGTACACGATCGCCGGGCATGTCAACACGCCGAAGTGCGTCGAACTGCCCATGGGCATTACGCTCCGCGAACTGGTGGAAACCCACGGCGGCGGCGTGTGGAAGGGCCGCAAGGCGAAGGCCGTGAACCCCGGCGGCCTGAGCATGGGGTATGTCGATGTCAACGCGCCTCTCAAGGGCGAAGAGGGCAAGACGGAATACGACATTCCCCTGGATTTCAACGGCCCCGGCAAGGTCGGCTGCCTGGGCCTGGGCACAGCGGCGGTCACGGTCATCGACGAGCAGACGAGCATGGTCGAGGTGCTGCACAACACCTGCCAGTTCTTCTCGCACGAGTCGTGTGGCCAGTGCACCCCGTGCCGTGAGGGCACCGGCTGGATGCTCAAAATCATGGATCGCTTCCGACGCGGGCAGGGCCGACGCGAGGACCTGGACATTCTCATCGATGTCGCGGACCGCATCGGCATCATGCCGGGAACCACAATCTGCGGGCTCGCGGATGGTGCCGGCTGGCCGGTGAAGACGGCGATCCGGAAGTTCCGGGCGGAGTTCGAGTCGGCGATCAAGGATGGCTACAAGAGCCCGTATTCGAAGTCACTGGCTTTGGCCGGAGCCCATTAACTCGGGGAGGCGGTCATGCGTCGCGTCACCTGGTTTACGCTGATGGCGCTTGTGGCCGTGAGTGGTTGTGGCAAGAAGGCTGCGGAGCCGCGAGAGGCCGCTGTGGATTCGTTCGTGGCGACCGCTCCCACGAATGCGAACGTGGTTCCGACGGCGCCCACGCGAGGCGGCGAAGAAGCCTCGGGTTCCAAGATCGTCGGCACGAAGGGCAATCTATCTGTGAAGGGCGGCGAGGGCTTTGGTGCCCCGCGGGCGGCGGCAGGGCGGGTGCTCAACCAGGCGGAATTGAAGGATCTTCACCTGGGGATCTTTCAGAGCATGCAACTCGACCCTGGCGAGAATCCGCCTGGGCTTGAAGAGGTGAAGCAGATTGTGCAGCAGAACAGCAAGATGCAGAAGTTGGTGGCGGACGAGGTGGTGATTCTGACGGGTTCGCGTGAGAAGACGGGCGTGTTCGCTTACACGCAGTATCCGCAGCGGGGCGGCCGTCATTATGTGGTGACGAGAAGCGGTGTGGAAGAGATGGAGCCGGCCGAGTTGAAGCCGAGGCTCGAGGCTCAGCAATCGCCGATCAAGATGGCGAAGTGATCGGCACCTACGGATTTGTGACATGCCTACGGTTTATGTAAACGATCGACCGGTTGAGATCGGCGGCAGCCGGCTTAACTGCATTCAGGCGGCCGACCTCGGCGGCGTGTTCGTGCCCCACTATTGCTGGCACGAGTCGCTGTCCGTGGTCGCCAGTTGCCGAATGTGCCTGGTCGAAGTCGGCGAACGCAAGCCGGACGGCACCGTCGTGATGCAGCCCAAAGTGGTGCCCGGCTGCCAGACGCCCGTGAAGGATGGCAGCGTCATCATCACCGGCGAGTACGACAAACGAGACAAGAGCGTCGAGCCGCTGGCTTACCCCGCAGACTTCCTCAAGGGCGGCAAGCCTGGCGAGCGAGCCAAGAAATCGCAGGCGGATACGCTTGAAGGCCTGCTCATCAATCACCCGCTGGACTGCCCCGTCTGCGACAAGGCCGGCGAGTGCAAGCTTCAGGATTTCAGCTACAACTACGGCCGCTCCGAAACACGGATGGTCGACGAGAAGAACCAGCCGCCGAACAAGCCCGAACTTTCGAGCACGATCACACTGTTCACCGACCGCTGCATTATGTGCACTCGCTGCGTCCGCTTCACGCGCGAGATCAGCGGCACCGCGGAACTGGCCGTCATGGGCCGCGGGCACCACGAGGAAATCGACACCTTCCCCGGCCGGCCGCTTGAGAACAAGCTCGCGGGGAACGTCGTGGATCTCTGCCCGGTCGGGGCACTGGGATCGAAGGACTTCCTGTATACGCAGCGTGTCTGGTATCTCAAGACGAACGACGGCGTGTGCTCACGCTGTAGCACCGGATGCAGTGTCCACGTCGATACGAACAAGGACATCGTTTATCGCCTTCGGGCCCGCGAGAATAAGGAGGCCCAGGGCTATTTCATCTGCGACGAAGGTCGCTACGGCTACCACTTCGCGAACAGCGGCGATCGCCTGACCCGGGCGACGGTGAAGAACGACGGCAAGTTCAAGCCGACGCCGTGGATGCAGTTGCTGCCGCTATTGAAGCAAGAGATCACGGGCTCGGCCTCGTCGCTCTCCGCGGTGCTGTCGCCGTTCCTCACGGTCGAGGAAGCGTTCCTGTACGCGACACTCTTCAAAGGTCTGTCGCAGGATGTCAAGCTCGTGCTTGGGCCGGTGCCGATGGTCGGGCAGGATGATTCGTATCCGAAGGACGTTCGCGGCAACGCGGTCGAGCCGGTCAAGTTCACGATCCGTGCGGAGAAGTGCCCGAACCGCAGGGGCGTCGAGGCGATCCTTCAGCATTTCCAGGGCGAGGTGATCCCGTTCGACCAGGCGCCGAGCACCACCGCGATGTGGTTCGCCGGTGGCTATCCGGATCACGATCAACTCGAGATGGCGATTGGCACCGCCTGGAAGGCCCCGAGCCTGCTGATCGCACAGGATCTGTTCCCCCACGTCGTGACGGCGTCCGCGGCGTACGTGTTGCCGGCGACGACGGCGTTCGAGAAGGAGGGCACCTACGTGAACCACAAGGGGCTGGCCCAGAGTTTCACCCGCTCGACCAAGCCGCCGGTGGAAGTCCGAAGCGAGCTCCAGGTGGCCTTCGACCTGCTGGGCCGGCGGGGGCTGGTGCAGGCGGCCAGTGTGAGGCAGGAACTTGCGAAGGTGGTCCCGGCGTTCGCGGCGCTGGGCGGCGAGGCGGCGAAGAACGGCGTGAAGTTGAACTTCGAGTGAGATGCGATGGCAGCGTTTGAACCGATCGACACGGCAATCACGATCGTCGGCGTCCTCGCCGTCGTGCTGGGGCTGGTCGCGTACCTGATCCTCGCGGAACGCAAGGTCTCCGCGTGGGTGCAGGATCGCGTCGGCCCCAACCGCGTCGGCCCCGGCGGCCTGCTGCAGCCGATCGCCGACGGCGGGAAGATGTTCCTCAAGGAAGACATCATCCCCAGCCACGTCGATCGCGTCTTCTATCTGCTCGCGCCGTCCATCGCGCTTGCCACGGCGCTCCTCGCGCTTGCGGTCGTGCCTTTCGGCTCCACGGTTGCCCCACCCGCTCCGCAAGCGAGCGTCGCTGCGTTCGACCAGGCTCAGACCGATTATCGCAGCCATTACTCCTTCGCGATCGCTCCGGGCCTGGACGTTGGCATCCTGTACGTCTTCGCCATCGGCAGCCTCGCGGTGTATGGCATCATCCTCGGCGGCTGGTCGGCCAACAGCAAGTACTCGCTGCTCGGGGCGCTTCGCTCCTCGGCCCAGATCATCAGCTACGAGATCCCGCTGGGCATGTCTGTGCTCGGCGTCGTGCTGCTCGTCGGCTCGTTGAACCTCGAGGCGATCATCGCCTGGCAGACCCAGCCGGGTCACTACTGGTTCGTGGTCTATCAGCCGCTGGCGTTCCTGCTGTTCCTGACGGCCGTCTTCGCGGAGTGCAACCGCTTGCCGTTCGACCTGCCCGAGGCCGAGCAGGAACTCGTGGGCGGGTACCACACCGAGTATAGCTCGCTGAAGTTCGGCATGTTCTTCCTGGGCGAATACACGCACATGATCACGACATCCTTCCTGATGTCGATCCTGTTCTTCGGCGGCTGGACACTTCTCGGAATCGAGAACCTCCTCGGTGAACACGGCATTGGCCCGGCGATCCTGAAACTGGTGATCCTCTGCGGCAAGATGGGCCTGTTCATCGTCTTCTTCCTGCTGGTCCGCTGGACGATCCCGCGGTTCCGGTTCGACCAACTGATGAACCTGGCGTGGAAGGTGATGATCCCGCTGTCGATCATCAACCTGGTCGCGGTGATCTTCGTGGGCCAGTTTGGCTGGTCGAAGTGGCTGCTGCCGCCGGTGTCGATCGGGCTGATCTTCGTCGCGGGCTGGCTGTCGCTGGTGTGGAATGGTTCGGTGACGGTGCCGAAGCGAGCGGTGCGAAAGCTGCCGCCCGGACTGCCCGCGGGCGTGACCTACGCCGGGCGGTGATGTGGAGTTGTTGAGTCGCGACGCGGCGAAGCAGAAGTGAGGTATACGATGCCGGCCGATAACGATGTTCGCTGGGTGGAGGAGCCGAAGCTGAGCCTGCTGGATCAGCTTTACTTCCCTGCGATTCTCGACGGGCTCAAGACCACCGTCGGGCACATGTTCAAGAAGAAGATCACGGAGGAGTACCCCGAGCAGGAACCGAAACTGCCGGCGAACTACCGAGGCGTGCATCGGCTCAATCGCGATCACGATGGCCGGGTGAAGTGTGTGGCCTGCTATATGTGCGCCACGGCCTGCCCCGCCCACTGCATCGACATCGTGGCGGCCCCGGCCCCCGCGGGCTGGAAGGATCGCGAGAAGTATCCGGAGACGTTCGTTATTGACGAACTCCGCTGCATCTACTGCGGCATGTGCGAGGAAGCCTGCCCGGTGGACGCGATCGAACTGACCTCGCTTTACGACCTCACCGGCCTGAGCCGGGAGCAGATGCTGTTCGACAAGGAGAAGCTGCTGAGCGTTTTCGACATCACAGTGGCCGCAGGGACGGATCCGGTGCGAACGCAGGCGGGTAAGCTCGGAGCCGCGTCCGAGGCGCCGCCGACGCAGTAATTCGGAATGCGGAGTTCGGAATCGAAGATTAGGATCACTGATTCACGGAACGTGATATGCCCTTACAGTCGACCAGCGCGGCCGGCCAGATCGCCCTTGCGGTGATCCTTGCGATGGCGTCGTTCTTCCTGTTGCTGCCGAAGCCCAAGGTGCGTTCCCTCGTGGGCGGCACCGCGGCGGGGATCGCGGCCCTCACCGTCTTCGCCATGTGGCTCGTGCAGTCGTTCACCAAGCCGACACAGGACGTGGTGGGCACCGCTCTCTTCATCTTCTTCGCAGCCGGGGCACTCATCTTCGGCACCCTGCTTGTGGTGCAGCGGAACCCGGCTCGGGGCGCGATCGCCTTCGCCTTCGTGATCCTCAGCACCTGCGGCCTGTTCCTGCTTCTGGCGGCTCCGTTTCTGATGGCGGCGACGATCATCATCTATGCGGGTGCGATCATCGTCACGTTCCTCTTCGTGCTGATGCTCTCGCACGCGGGCGGCCCGTCCGACGAGAACGACCGATCCCGCGAACCAATGCTCGGCAGCCTGGCGGGCTTTGCCTTCGTGGGGCTCGTGCTCTTCACGCTGTACAAGAACGCCCCGCCAGTGATCGCGAAGGAGAATCCCAAACCCGCACCGCCACTGCCGGCGCTGGTGCTCACCGACGCGGAGAAGGCCAAGCTCGCGGCCACGATCACCGAACTCGATGCCAGTGCCGCCCAGCTTCGCACGCTGAACGTCAAGGACGAACCAGCCGTCGAGAAGTGGCACGAGTCCCTGAAGACCGTGCTCGTCTCGCAGTTCAAGGAAGATCTCGGCACCGCCGATCGGCTGCAATTTCGAGCCGACTCGCAGGCGAACGCCATGAAGTCGCGGATCTCGGATCCCGCGGGTGTCAACCGCCAGATGGCCGTGCTGAACATGGGGATTCAGGAATCGCTCGACGGAACGAAACCGTTCGACTCCGCCGCGATCGAGAAGGATCTCGTCACCCTCCGCGATGAACTTCGCCTGCTCTACGGCTCGTCCGAACTGCCGGCTCGCAACGTCGCGAACCTTGGGGTTCTGCTTTATTCGGAACATCTACTGGCGGTGGAACTGACGGGCACGCTGTTGCTTGTCGCCACCATCGGTGCGGTCGCCATCACGAATCGCAAGGGGGTGACAGCGTGATCACACTCTGGCACTACCTCGCCGTCGCTGCGGCTTTGTTCGGCATCGGGCTCGTCGGGTTTCTCACCCGGCGGAACCTGATCACGATGTTCCTTTGTGCCGAGATGATGCTTCAGGGCGTGGCGATCAATCTCGTCGCCTTCGCGCGATTCCACGGCAACCTGAGCGGGCAGGTCTTTGCCCTGTTTGTCCTCGCCGTGGCGGCGTGCGAAGCGGGGATCGCTCTGGCACTGTTCATCATGTTGTATCGCCGGGGCAAGTCGCTCGACGCCTCCACCTGGCAGGGGCTACGCGAGCTTGGCGTCGGCCCGACCGTGGACGACGAGGCTTTGTCACCCGCCGCGCCCGAGGAAGAGATGCCCGTGTTGACGCCGGCCGGCCGCAAGCCCGAGGAGGAAGCGCTTCGTGTCTAATCCGGTCCTGATGGCGCTGATCATCCTCGGCCTGCCCCTGGCGGCCGCGATTGCCGCTGCGCTGATGAACGGCACTGCCCTGCGGAAACTCGCCCACTGGCCGCTCATCTTCGGTTGCGGCACCGCGGCTGTGCTGGCCCTGATGCTCCTCAGCGACATCGGCTCGCTGCCGGGCAAGTCGATCGCGTACTCGTACACGCCCGAGACCTGGTTCGCCGCCGGCAAACTCAAGGTGAACTTCTCGATCACCGTGGACCCGCTCTCGTGCATCATGCTCGCGACGGTGACGTTCATCGCCACCTTCATCGCGATCTTCTCCAGCGGGTACATGCACGACGACCCCGGTTTCGCCCGGTACTTCGCGGTGATGAGCCTGTTCGTCTTCTCCATGTGCGGCCTGGTGCTGGCGAACAACTTCATCCTGCTCGTCGGCTTCTGGGAAGGCGTGGGCGTCTGCAGCTACCTCCTCGTGGGTTACTACTTCGCGAAGCCCTCAGCGGCCGCCGCGGCGAGGAAAGCCTTCCTCGTCACCCGCCTCGGCGACACGGGCCTGCTGCTTGGCATCTTCCTGCTGTGGAAGCTCGGCGGCTGGCACACGGACCTGACAGCCATCTTCGAGTACATCCACCAGCACCCGCCCGCGACGGGAGAACTTACGACAGCCTGCCTGCTGCTGTTCTGCGGTGCGGTCGGCAAGTCAGCCCAGTTCCCGCTGTACGTCTGGCTGCCGGACGCGATGGAAGGCCCGACGCCCGTCTCCGCGCTCATTCATGCGGCGACGATGGTGACCGCTGGCGTGTACCTCGTGGCCCGCTGTGCCCCGCTCTTCGTACTCGCCCCGGACGCTGCCGTCACGATCTCCTGGATCGGCGGCATCACCGCGATCCTGGCGGCGTTCATCGCGCTCGCCCAGAACGACCTGAAGCGTGTCCTCGCGTACTCCACCGTCAGCCAGCTGGGGTACATGTTCATGGCCCTGGGCACCATCGGCGCGGTCGACCCGACCTTCGCCGTGACGGCTGCGGTGTTCCACCTGTTCACCCACGCGTTCTTCAAGGCGCTCCTGTTCCTCGCGGCTGGCAGCGTCATGCACGCGATGGGCAACGTGATCGACATGACCCGCTTCGGCGGCCTGCGGAAGCTGATGCCGCGAACGCACATCACCTTCCTCTGCGGTGCCGCGGCCCTCGCGGGGCTGCCCTTGCTCTCCGGCTTCTGGAGCAAGGATATGATCCTCGAATCGCTGATGCTCGGCAGCCAGCACTCGGCCCAGTACGCCAGCGCGTACTACACCGTGCTGCTCATCTCGCTCGCGACCGTGGCGATGACGGCTTTCTACACCTTCCGTGCGTACTTCCTGACCTTCTGGGGCCCGGAACGCATCCCGGAAGAAGCCGGCCATCACGCCCACGAGTCGCCCTCAGTGATGACGATCCCGTTGATCGTGCTTGCCGTCGGGGCCGTCTTCGTTGGCATCGCGGTCGAGCCGTTCAACCACCTGTTTAGCGACTTCCTGGAACGCACGCCGTCACTCGCACTCGCCTCGCACTTGTTCCATGGCCGCGCGGGCTCGCACGGCTTCGACTGGGCCCTCGCAGGTGTCGGCACCTTGCTCGCCGTTGGCGGCGTGGTCGTCGCGGGCCTCATGTACGGCCGGGGCGGACCCGAGGCGCTGCCGGCGATCCTCGAACCGATCTGGTTCGCGTCGCGGCGGAAGCTGTGGGTGGATGAGCTTTACTACGCTCTTTTCGTGAAGCCGGCGGAAGTGCTGGCGTTCCTCGCGAAGCCGTTCGACGGCGTGCTCGACGCACTCTCGCGATTGATCAGCTATGTCCCGCAGTTCCTCGGCCAGGCGTTGCGGCCGGTGCAGAACGGGCTCGTGCAGTTTTATGCCCTGTCGATGGTGCTGGGGCTGGCGGTGTTCGTGTCGTTCGTGGTCTTCCGGATCACGCGGTAACTTCGAGAAGAGTCGTTCATGACGACGTATCGGATGCTTGTGCTGATGATGGTGCTGCTGCCGCTGGCGTCCGCGGTGGCGGTATGGCTGTCCGGCCGCGCCGCGAAACAGACGGCCCTTGGACTCGCCTTGCTGCATCTGCTTTTGACCGGCTTCCTCGTCAGCACGGCCCTGGCGGAGCTGAACGAACGCGGCGCGATCACGACCACCGCCTTTGAACCCATCTTCGTCCCGGGCGACCCCTGCCTTGCCGGCGAGGAGACCCACACGCACCGCACCACCTGGACGCTGCTCTCGCTGCAGCCTTCGGTCGCTCCCGAATCTCGGTACTCCGCCGGTGCGAACATTCAGTTCTTCCTCGGCATCGACGGCCTGAATCTCTGGCTCGTCGCGCTTTGCAGCCTGATGATGATCGTGTCGATCCTCGTCTCCTGGACCTCGATCACGGACCGGGCCGCGGCGTACTACGCCTGGCTCTTCGTGCTCCAGGCCGGTGCGATCGGGGCGTTTCTGTCGTTCGATGTCATCCTCTTTTACGTCTTCTTCGAGATCACGCTGATTCCGTCCTTCTTCCTCATCGGCTACTGGGGCAGCGGTTCCGCCCGCCGCGACGCGGCCAGGAAGTTCTTCCTGTACACGCTCGCGGGCAGCCTCCTCATGCTGGTGGGGCTCGTCGGCATCGTCATCACCAATCCGCTGCCCAACGGACAGATCACGTTCTCCCTGCCGGACCTGATGCTTCAGGTGCAGTACTCCCTCGAAACCGCGACGAAGGCGGCCCTGCAAGGAAAGCCCGAGGAACTCTCCGCGAAGCACACCACCCAGATTGGCCTCTTCTTCCTGCTCATGGCGGGCCTCGCGGTGAAGACGCCGATCTGGCCGCTGCACACCTGGCTGCCCGGTGCGTACGGCGAGGCCCACCTTGGCACCACGGTGATGCTGTCGTCGCTGCTCTCCAAACTGGGCACCTTCGGCATCCTCCGTTTCGTGCTCGCCCTGACACCGGACGCGGCCATCACCCACGGCCTTCCCGTCGTCGGCGGATTCGCGGCCTTCGGCATCATCTACGCGGCCCTGTGTGCCTTCGCCCAGCGCGACATGAAGCTCATGATCGCCTATAGCTCCGTGTCGCACCTGGGGTTCCTCGTCCTGGGCCTCTTCGCTTTCAACGCGGAGGGCATCGCCGGGGCCTCGCTGCACATGGTGAACCACGGCCTCACCACGGGGGCCTTGTTCGCCATGCTCGGCTTCTTCTGGAATCGCTACCGCACCACGGACATCCATCCGTTCGGGGGCATGATCGGCCGATTCCCGCGCTTTGCCTTCTTCGCCTTCGTGCTGGTGCTCGCGTCGATCGGCCTGCCGTCGCTGAATAACTTCGTTAGCGAGATGATGATGCTCGCCGGCATCGTCGATGCCCGCAATCCGGGGGCGCCGGGGCTGTTCCTCGCGGTCATTGCGGCCTTCAGCATCTTCCTGAGCGCCTGGTACATGCTGACGATGATGCAGAAAGTGTTCTTCAATCCCTTGCGTGAGCCGCCGACCCTGGGGGGCGCCCCGGCAGCCGACATGAACGGTCGGGAGCGGTTGGTGTTCGCGGGCCTGTCTGCCCTGTGCCTGGGGCTCGGCCTGTTCCCACAGGCACTGTTGAAGCCGATGCAGAGCGACGTGGCCAAGCTTGACGCGATCGCACTGCGGGCACGAGTGCGAACGGGCGAACTGAAGCCACTGCCGCCGATCCCCGTGAAGGCGGCGCCGGCTCCGAAAACGACCAGGGCGAAGACGCCTGCGAAGACGAAGTGACCATGATTTTCCGTCGCTAGGCTGCCAGCGGCTCACCTGATGCCGAGGATTCGTTGCCGTGAATTCGCTGTCCGACCCTGCCGTGCAACAGACGCTGAAGGATGTCTTCCGGCTCGTCCTGCCGGAGATCATCCTGATCGGCACGGCCTGTGTCGTGTTCCTGGGCGGCGCCTTCTGCAATCGCCGCTGGCTCTGGTTCGTCGCCTCGATCCTGGGCGTCGTCGGTGCCAGTGTCGTGGCCATGGCCGGCCATGGCCTCAAGCAGGAGATGCTCACGGTTTCGCCGATCATCGCGGACGGTGCGGCCGGCTTCTTCCGGGCCCTCGCACTCGCGGCGGGCTTTGTCTATCTCTTCGCCAGTTGGTACGACGTCGAACGCGGCGACTGCAATCGTGGGAACGCAGCGGAGTATTACGGCTGCCTGCTCGTGGCCATCGCGGGCACCTCGCTTGTCGGCCTCGCGAATGACCTGATCACGCTCTTCCTCGCTCTCGAACTGATCTCGATCCCGACTTACATCCTGCTTTACCTGCCCTCGCAGACGAAACGCAGCCAGGAAGCCTCCGCGAAGTATTTCCTCCTCAGCGTTCTCTCGTCCGGGATTCTGCTCTTCGGCTTCAGCTACCTCTACGGGCTGACTGGCACCACGAACCTGACGGCGATCACGCGGACCCTCGCCGAGGCGAGTCAGGTCGGCCTGACGCCGATGGCCCTGCTGGCGATCGTGCTCGTGATCGCGGCCCTCAGTTTCAGACTCACCGCGGTGCCGTTCCACTTTTACGCCCCGGACGTTTACGAAGGCGGCCCGACTGGCGTTGTCGCTCAGCTGGCCTTCCTGCCCAAGATCGCGGGCTTCGCGGCCCTCGCCCGGGTGCTCGGCCTGCTTGCGGGTGATCCGAACCATGTGCCCTTCGACATCGGCACGCAGATTCCACTGCTCCTGTGGATCATCGCCGTCATCACGATGACCCTTGGCAACGTCTTCGCGCTCTTGCAGAGCAACATCAAGCGGATGCTCGCTTACAGCAGCGTGGCCCACAGCGGCTATATGCTCATGGGCATCATCGTCGCCACGTCGGTGCTGCCGAGCCTCCGCGGCGAGGACGCTTCAAAGCTCGCGACGCATGTCGGCGGTATCGACGCCCTGCTCGTATACCTGATTGCATATGGTGCGATGACGGTTGGCGTCTTCGCGATCCTCAGTTACCTGAACACCGCCGCGGAACCTGTGGAATCGATCGACGACCTTGCCGGCCTGGGGCAGTCCCAACCGTGCCTGGCGGTGATGCTGGCGATCTTCCTCTTCAGCCTGATCGGCCTGCCGCTCACAGCGGGGTTCGTCGGGAAACTGATGCTGTTCCTCGGTGCCTTCGATGTGCCGACGGATACGCCGATGCGGAATCTGTTCCGCTGGCTCGCCGTGGTCGCGGCTGTCAATGCGGCGATCGGTGCGTTTTACTACCTTCGCGTGGTCGGCGTGATGTACCTGCGTTCGCCGTTCCGCCCTGCGTCGGTTCTCAAGTGCGGGGCACCGGCCATGATCGCGGCCCTGATTTGCACCGGCGTCACGATCTTCCTGGGCGTCTATCCGAACCCGCTGGTGAAGGCTGCGCGAACGGCCGTGCCGACGGCGGTGACCGTGAAGCTACCTCCTGGCCGTTGAACGTCTCATGCTTCCCTCGGCCGTTCTCTCACGGTTCGGTCCGGCTCTCGCCCAGCTGCGGTGGGAGCCCGCACCGACGGCGGGTTTCAGCGGCGCGAAGATCTGGCAAGGCCGCGACCCGAACGACATCGCCCGGGTCGCCCTCAAGGCTTACGCTCCCGATTCCATCTCCGTCGAACGCCTCTCGCAAATCCACCGCTGGCTTCATGCGGCTGCGAGCCTGGCGTTCGTCCCAAAGCTGATCCTTACGCCGGAAGGTGACTCGATAGTCCTCGCGGAGAACCGCCTGTGGGAAGCTTACACCTGGAGGCCCGGCAGGGCGGATTTCCACGAACGGCCGACGCTTCCGAAGCTCGAAGCCGCGTGCATGGCGATCGCGAGACTTCATCGTGAGTGGCAGCGGTCTCCTTCGATCGAAGCTCCGATTCCGGGAATCGCCCGTCGGCTCGCAGTCGTTGCGGAGAGCGAGCGTTCCCGCACGCCCCTTATCGGGGTCGAGCCCACGATGGTGAAGCTTCTCCTGCGTGCGAGGGAGCAAGTCCGCCGACTGCGAGGGCCCGCGGAAGGGGCGCTCTCGCCCTGGTATCCGAGGCGATTTCGATTGCAGCCGTGCCTCTGCGATCTCTGGCATGATCATGTTCTCTTCAACGGCGATGCGGTGACGGGGATCATCGATTACGGAGCCATGAAGGTCGATCATGCCTCGGTCGATCTGGCGCGTCTGCTGGGCAGCCTGGTGCCGGGCGATGCGGACGCCTTCACCACGGGCCTGGCGGCGTATCGACGCGAGGGCGGCCTTGAGGTGCCTGATGATCTGGTGATGCTGCTGGCGGAGACGGGAATCCTGGGCAGCGTTGCAGGTTGGCTCGTCCGTTTCGCCACGCCCGGATATATGCTTCCGGATGCCGAGGCGACGAGGAATCGGCTCGAGGGTCTCGTGTCCCATCTGGAGAAACGGCCCAGCAATTTCCCTTTCCATGGGCGTGGAGTTCCCTTCCCCCCACCTACGCTTTTACAATGAGTGCGTTCCTTCGTTGCAAGTCTTCCATTCCCGGCCGAGGATCGCCGTGACCATTGTCTCCGAGTGCCCCCATTGCGAGAGCCGATTCAACTTGCAGCCGGAGACGCTCGGCAAGCCGCTACGTTGCCCGAACCTCTCGTGTCGGAACATCTTCACTGTCGCTCTGGCTCCTGGATCACCTCCGCCATCGATCGTGGAGGCCGAGGTGCTCGATGATGGTGTCGTGGAAGCGAAAGTTGTCGATGCGGAAGTAGTGAAGCCGAAGATCGTCGACGCCAGGGTGTTAAAGGCGAAGGTCGTGGCTGCGAAGGTGGTCGATTCAAAGTCGCCATCGCCGCAAGAAGTGGACTGGGCCACGGAGCGCCTTGTTCCGCCGTCCGTCGCGCAGGCGAGGCCCGTGGTCGAGGTGGGTGATGATGAACCGATCCTTCGCCGCCGGAAGAAGCGAGGGAAGCCGAAGCTTGTCATCGGCGCGCTGCTGGGGTTGATCGTCGCGCTGCTGGGATTTGGAGCGTACTACATCGTTGGCATCAACATCCGGAGCGAGTCGAAGCTGGCGAAGCAGGCGGATTCGGAGTTGAAAGCCGGCGACTTCCCCGGGGCGGCCCGGGACTACAAGCAGTTGCTGGAGGAATACCCGGATAGTGCGAGTGCGGCTCGCTACCGCTTCAGTGCCGACCTCGCAGCGACGAGGGCCATGGCCCAATCGGTGACGAATCGTGAGGATCCATTTCCCGCACTCGAGAAGTTTCAGGGCTTCGTGACTGAGCACCGCGAATCTCCGTTCGCGAAATCTCAGTCGGGGCTGGGCAGCGATGTGTTCGCGACCGGCTCGAAGCTGATCGAGGATCTTTCGGACTACGGTCGAGACCACTTCGGGAAGTTCCGCACGAACCGATCGCAGGCGAGCGAACTGGGGCGTGCGGAACGAGCCGCGCGCGAAGGCCGCAAGCTTCTGTCGTCGCTGGAGCCGTTTCGCGATCCCGAGGTGCTGCCGTCCGAAAGCCTGCGAACCGCCTTCGATAAGCTCGATCAGGATCTCCGCTTCGAGCGAGATCGAGCCGTGTTCCTTGGCGAGCTTCGCGATCGCTTGAAGGAGCCGACGGATGAGTCGATCGCGACGGCCGAGTCGCTTGCGACTCGCCGTGGGCTGGGGAGCGAGGCTGACGTTCAGCAGATCCTCCAGGATGCCCGGACCACACTGCAAACCCGCGTGCGGTACCTCGCTTCGCCTGCGCCGCCTCGCTCGGCTCCACCGGTGGCGGGCCGTTCGCTGCTCTTCGCGAGCCCTATTGGTCGAGCGGTGGCGAACGTTCCCACCGCGGGCGAAATCCCTGGCACCTTCCTGGCCCAGGCTCGCGGCATTCTTTACGCCCTCGACGAGCGCACGGGCACGCTGCTCTGGGCCGAGCGAATCGGCAACGACCGCCAGGAACCGCCGACTCGCCACACGCCGGACGACGGTAGCGGCGACCTCGCCCTGGTGACCTCGGACATCGCGGGCGAATCGGGGCTGACTGTTCGCCAGCTGCGGACCGGCGAGCCGATCTGGTATCAGCCCCTGGCGGCTCGCGCTGCGGGGCCGGTGGTGATCGTCGCCCGGCGCGTCTACGTGCCGCTTCGCGATCCGCTTGGCACCATCGTCGAGTTCGACCTGGCCAGCGGCGCTCGACTGGGATCGCTGTCGCTTGGCCAACCCCTCGGGCCCGCGGCGGTACACCGTACCGGCACCGGTCTGCTTTATCTGGCTGCGGAAGTTCGGCGGGTCTTCGTCGTTGATGTCGATGCTCGTAACGATGACGGTGTGCGTCAGGAGCCGCGACTCGTGCAGGTGCTCACGACGGGCCACATGGCGGGCACGGTTCGCGTGCCACCGCTCGTGGTGGGTCCGGTTGGGCTTGGGGCGGGGCCGCACTGGCTGATTCTCGCACAGACCGATGGGCCCCGAAGCACTCGCGTGCGTTCCTTCAGGCTGCCCGAGGAGGGTGGCGTTCAGGCGAAATTGCCTGAGGTCGCTCTCACGGCCGCCGCGGAACCGACGATCCTCGGCTGGCCCTGGTTTCCGCTGGCCTGCGATGGGGAACGCCTGGCGGTGGCCACGGATGCAGGGGCGTTCTACCTCTTCGGCGTCAGCCAGCCGGGCGACCAGGATCGACCGCTGTTCCTGATGGCGAGCGTTCCGCCACCGAAGGAAGAACCGCGTGAGCCACAACCGGGGCTCGTCGTTTCAAACGGGGATGATGTCGACTGGGTGCTCTCGCTCCGGAAATGGACGCAGCTTCGCCTGACGCTTGTCTCGGCCCGCGGCCAGGTGCTTGAACCGGTGGGCACACCGACGCTCCTGGGTACGCCCTTGCAGCCGGCGCACACCAGTCGGGCCCGCGATGCAACGTTCCTGGTGGTGCGAGAGGGCGGGCCTCGTGCCGTGGCGTGGAGTCTCGAGAAGGGCGAGAAAAACTGGGAGCGGCCCCTGGGTCTGGTCCCCTCCGACGTTCCGATGGTGATCGAGGATCGCATCCTTCTCGCCGATGAAGAGGGCGGGCTCACGATCCTTCCACGCGATGCTCTCGATCCCGGCACTCCTGGGCACCGCATCGCCGACGCCGCCTGGCGCCTGGCCCTGCCCCCGGGGGACGCGACCGGCCCCACGCAACTGATCCCGGCTCGCGAGGGACTCGCGGTGTGGGCGGTCACGCCGCACGATTCGTCCTTCACCATCCGGCGAATCCAGGGCGGCGCACTGACTCTCGATGCCAAGGTAAACACGATGGCCCCTCTTGCCGGCCGCCCCATCGAATGGAATCGCGAGCTTCTGCTGCCTCTGGCGAGCGGTGAGATTTGCCGTCTCGACGTGAAGAATCGCCGACTGGTGCCAGGCCCGCAATGGCGCGATGCGCGATCGAGTGCGGACGCGGCCTGCTTCCTGACCGCGGGGCCGGGAGACGAATTTCTCTCGACCGACGGGCATCGTGAGATTCGCCGCTGGCAGTGGCCGGTCGAGAGCTCGGAGTGGAAGCGCGTCGGCGAGCGCATCCTGGCTCGTGAGTCGATCGCCGTGGCCCCGCTGCTGCTGAACGCGGGGAAGGATGGCCGGCCCGCAGTGCTCTTTGCGGATCGCACAGGCAGCGTCTGGCTGCACGATCTCGCGAGTGGCGAAGTCGTTCGACGCTGGCGATCGGGCGGGGCGAACGTTCTTCCCGCGGGCCTGCCGACGTCCCGCTTCACGCAGTTGCCGGGCGGGGCCGTGGCCTTTACCTTGGAAG
>Ga0105049_10001431_pt1 | contig 28211 bp, 15 predicted proteins | sample MAT06_FD_78087 | JGI IMG/M metagenome (GOLD analysis project Ga0105049, IMG submission 78087) | Freshwater microbial communities from Lake Fryxell liftoff mats and glacier meltwater in Antarctica - MAT-06 | ecosystem: Environmental > Aquatic > Freshwater > Ice > Liftoff microbial mat | place... | reverse complement strand
GGTGCTGAGCAGGCTTGCGTGGTGATCGATGGATTTCCATATCCATCATTATCGAAATCGCGGTAGAACAACAGAAGCACACCTTCGTCCGTTTGTCCATTGCAATTGTTATCAAGTCCATCGCAAACTTCCGTGGCTCCAGGATAGGCTGCACTGCTGCTGTCATTACAATCGGTTGAGTTGGTCACATAACCAACAGGCGCTGAACATGCCTGAGTGGTAATGGCTGAATTGCCATACCCGTCGATATCGGCATCGCGGAAATAGGTATTCAGAACGCCTTCATCCGTTTGACCATCGCAGTCATTGTCAACCCCGTCACAGATTTCTGTGGCTCCCGGACGAATCGCGTTGTTGCTATCGTTGCAATCGGTTGAATTAGAAACATAGCCTGCTTGAGGAGCACACAATTGAATGGGTGCAGATACATTTCCAAAACCATCACTATCGGCATCTGCAAAATAGGTAGTGGCTAAAACGCAACTCCCATTATTTACGTTAGCACATGAGTTGTAATTGCAGGCCAATGGATTGGTACATCCGCTTACATTGCTCACTGAAACGGTCAATTGAAAAGATCCTACAGTACCATTAAAGCCTCCTACCTGGATGTAATATGTAGTGCCCTGCACAAGCAGTGTAGCTTCATTTGCGCCAGCCGCACCATTTCCAGTTGTGCACCCAAAATTGATTAAAGAGTTGGCACCTGGACCGTCATCGTCATCACAGGCAATTTGAGTTCCACCGCAAGATGAATACACCGCCAGACGAGGGTCAGTGAGCGTTCCTGTAGCTGTAACTATGGAAACAGTTCCGCCAGTATACACAAAGCTATACCAAGCGTCTTGAACCTGAGTACCACCACAATTCGGGTTACTTCCATTTGAGCACGAAGCAGAAGTATTTACGCTAACTGCCGTTCCAAAATTGGTGATGGGACTTGCACTCGCACAGACATCATTTACCAATCCAGAGGTTCCCGTTACGTTCAATGTAAATGTTCCACTTGTATTTTCCCAACCCCCAGCTTGAATGAAGTAGCTCTGACCCGGCGTCAGCACATTGCAAGCAATTGAGATGCGCGAAGCCAACCCAATTCCTGCACCGTCGTCGTTACAGCCAATTTGGGTTCCTCCGCATGAGCTGAATAAAGCGATTCGGGTATCATTGTTTGTTCCAAGCGCGGTTTCGATTATAATCGATCCGCCGGTGTAAACAAAGTGATACCACATATCTAAAATCGAAGAACCTCCGCAACTGGGGTTTGGGCCATCCGTGCACGTTAAACTATTGTCCACATTCACTGCAGCTCCGTTGACCACAATCGGAAGAGAAGTGCTGCAAACGTCATTCACAGGAGCAGCTATTACCACATAAGGAGAAGTAGCTGAATTGTTCCCTGAGTTGTCGTCTGAGGCTAATCCGTTGATAAGCGTTAAAGCTGCGTTGAAGGTAAATGGACCTGTTCCATAGTTCAGCGTGTTCAACGTCAGAGTTACACTTTGTCCTGTGGAAAGAGTTCCTGTCCATGAAACAGTTTGTGCACTCTGGCCAGTGACGAAGTATTGAAGAGTGAATGAAGTGATGTTATCATTCCCAGAATTCGAAACTACTACCTGAGGTGTGAACACGGGGTTACAGGTGTTTCCGGTAGGGGAGAGGATGCCAGCTATGGCGGCATCCAGGTCGGGCAATGAAAAGAGGGGCGCCTGCCAAGTTCCGCGTCCATAAGTGGCTGCCACAATGGTACCTGTTCCATAGTGAATTTCCAATTCATCCACAACTACATTGGGAAGGTTGTTCATGTATGGAATCCAACTTCCAATAGCATCATCGCGATAATACACTCCAGCGTCAGTTCCTACATACAATCCGTCAGCACTTCCGTTTTGAAATGCCACGCAGTTTGCCGGGATATTTGGAAGCGTTCCACTGATGTTAACCCAGGTCGAACCACCGTTGGTGCTTTCAAATACTTTCTGGCCGTCTGTGAATCCTGAAACCGTCACCCATACCTTGTTAGGATCAGTATTGTGAACCGCGGTGTAAGTGATGAATTGATTGGTTAAAACATTCAATCCAGGAAGTGCACTGAATGTGTTGCCGTCAATAGATTTGTACAGTAACCCACCTTTCGATGCGAAAATGATGTCGTTGTTGGAGGGGGCTACTACCAAGGAATTCAAGTTTCCGCCAGGGATTGACCCAAGGGCAGTGAAGGAGGTTCCGCCGTTCGTGGATTTGTACACACGTGATTTGCCCACAAAAAGGTGTTGTGGATTTGAACCAAGAACATATGGAGTGACCCATGCACCTTGTTCATTCACAGTACCCGCCACGCCGTTATTGTTTGCTACAACTGTATTAAAGCCTACGCCGCCATTGGTTGATTTCAAGATGTAGCCGTAATAAAGCTCGCCATACATAATGTTGTCGTTGGTCTGGTCGATCGCACATTCCATACCGTCCCCGCCGATCACCCGCGTATGAGTAGCTCCGTTTTTTAGGTTGGTTCCATTGTCCTGCCATCCGGTAATTACTCGGTTTCCATTGGTAGCCGCAGTGCCCAGACGATACTGTTGGGAGATTGCTAGATTATTGCTGAGATCGGTATAGGATGATCCGCTATTCGTAGTGCGAAAAACGCCACCATCACAACCTACCATCATAGTCGTCGTTCCAGGTAAAAAGTACATACTATGAATATCCGCATGGACATAAGGAAGACCATCCTGACCATACCAATGCGCATTGCAATTCCAAGTTGTTCCTCCGTCTAGCGATTTCCAGATGTTCACGCCTCCGGTAAATAGGATGTCTGCATTGGCGGGATCGCACTCAATCTCAAGATCATACCAAGCTTGACCGCCCGCATCTGCCCCAGCCGTGTACCATCCCAATAGGTTTGGAGAGGAACCAGACTGAGTAGAAAAAGTGAGTCCACTATCTGTGGAACGATAGATCCCCAGCAATCCTTGATCGGAATTACGCCCCGCCATGATGTAGACATAATTGCTGTTGGCAGCAGAAATGGCTATCGCCATTCGCGAAACTCCTGAAGTCGGAAGGCCATTTGTGATAGTCGTCCAAGTACTTCCGGTGTCAGTAGATCGAACGAATGAGGTGCCTGACGCATAGATCGTAGTTGGGTCACCGGGTTTGAAATGGATGTCCTTAAAATTGCCTGTACGCACTTGGGTCCAAGTTGTGCCGCCGTCCAGAGTGCGGTATATCCCGCTGCTTGTGGCAGCGATAAGATAAAGCGGATTGGTTGGGTGCATTAAAAGGCGAGTCGTACGAACCCCGTTTTGAACGGTCCACGCAAGTCCTGTCTGGTTCCATGTGGCTCCGCCATTAATACTTTTAAGAATTCCGAGAGAATAGGTGTCACCGCCATCCCCATCACCCGTAGCTAGATAAAGAATGTTGGGATTTGTGTGGTCAATTGCAATGTCAGAAACGCCAATCGAAGAAAGAAAGTCAGTGTTTAGAATGGACCAACTTGCACCGCTATTGGTTGATTTCCAAACTCCTCCTGCTGGAGCGCAGGCATACAAAATACTTGTACTGCCAGGTTGATTCCGTACACTATTTACCCGCCCTGCCCCACCGCCGCTGCCCGGAACGTCGGTATTACCAATGTAAAGCCAGTCACCAGGCATATTTTGATTAAACCCAAACATTTCCGGAGATTCCGTCATGGCCTGAGTCACTGAGTTCGCCGCAAAGCGGTTTCCAGAAGGGTAAACTCTTGGTTCTACAAACCATTCCCAGCGCTTGTACTGCTTAAATCCTTTGCCTCGCTCGTATGCACGCCCGTCCCAGACTTGTTTAAAACTCTGTTGAACATCGTAAAAGTTGACCGATGGGTCATTCATTTTCTCCTCCCAAGTGAGGTTATCCTGAGCATTTCCCTGGAAGCCAAAAAGCAGAAAGAGAAGTGAGAATAAGCTCCGAACAAAGCGGGAAGTACGTGTGGAATCTTGCATAGTAAAGGCAGATTATTGGGCGAATCTGGTAGAGTCCATATCCGCGAAAATTTTGGTTTCACTGCAAAATACCACCTCCAGTAAGTGCACAAAATACCCAATTGCCCCCAAGATAGGATTCCAAAGGTGCAAACATCGGGGGAGGGTGGATCTGCCTAAGAATTGCTGCTTTAAGAACGAATGCGGATGTTGAAAACTAGATTGAGTGAGGGAGGCCTGCCGCAAGACTGAACCCTATTTTCGCCAATCGCTCCGCACTCGCGGAAAGCGTTTCAGGCAAGGAAATAATGGCTCAACAGGTTCAATATACTGAAGATAACATACGATCGCTCGATTGGCACGAGCACATTCGGCTACGCCCTGGTATGTACATCGGCAAACTTGGAGACGGATCCACTGCGGATGATGGCATTTATGTTTTGCTCAAAGAAATCATTGATAACTCCATTGATGAGTTTGTGATGGGGCACGGAAAAACCGTGGATATTACTATTAAAGATGGAATCGTTACAGTCCGTGATTACGGCCGGGGAATTCCGTTGGGTAAAGTGATAGATTGCGTTTCACGCATCAATACGGGCGGTAAATATGATTCTCGCGCATTCAAAAAATCAGTCGGACTAAATGGCGTTGGCGCGAAAGCGGTAAACGCCCTGAGCAATTACTTCAAAGTGGAGTCGGTGCGGGAAGGGGAGAGCAAAGCCGCAGAATTCGGAAAAGGCATTATCACAAAGGATTATAAGATTGCAAAAACGGATTCCAAGAACGGCACCACAATGGTGTTCACACCTGATCCAAGCATCTTTCACAATTACCAATACCGCGCTCAATATGTAGAACGCCTGTTATGGAATTATGCCTATCTGAATGCAGGGTTGACTATCGTATTCAATGGCCAGAAATTCAAGTCGGAAAATGGTCTGAAGGACCTGCTTGCCGCCAATATGAGTGAAGAATCGCTCTATCCAACGGTTCATTTGAAAGGCGATGACATTGAAGTAGCATTGACTCATACAAATAGCTACGGAGAAGAATATTACAGTTTTGTCAATGGGCAATACACCACTCAAGGTGGAACGCATCAAGGCGCATTTCGCGAAGCATATGTCAAAGTCATCAGGGACTTTTTTCAAAAGGACTACGAAGCGGTAGACGTGCGTTCAGGAATTGTGGCCGCCGTAGCCGTGAAAGTGATCGAGCCTATATTTGAGTCTCAGACGAAAACGAAACTGGGTAGCACGGAGATAGAACCCAACGGAAAAAGTATCAAGGCTTTTATTCTCGAATTTCTTCAAAAGGAACTCGACAATTATCTCCATAAAAATCCAGAAGTTGCTCAAAGTCTGTTGAAGAAAATTCTACAGAGCGAGCGCGAACGAAAGGAACTCTCAGGTATCGCCAAACTCGCCCGCGAACGGGCCAAAAAAGCCAATCTTCACAACAGAAAACTGAGGGATTGCAAGGTCCATTTCGCCGATAAAAATGAACTGGCTCCTGAGACCACTATCTTTATCACTGAGGGTGACTCAGCTTCGGGATCTATTACTGTTGCCCGCGATGTGCGCACTCAGGCCGTTTTTAGCTTAAAAGGAAAACCACTCAACACATTCGGACTTACCAAAAAAGTAGTGTACGAAAATGAAGAGTTTAACCTGCTGCAGGCGGCTCTTGATATAGAAGATGGGCTGGACTCACTGCGTTACAACAAGGTGGTGATCGCTACCGATGCCGATGTAGACGGAATGCACATCCGCCTTTTATTAATCACCTTTTTTCTTCAATTCTTTCCTGATTTGGTGAAATCTGGACATCTATTCGTGCTTATTACTCCGCTGTTTCGGGTAAGAAACAAAAAGGCCACACATTATTGTTACAATGATTCTGAGCGTATTCAGGCCATTCTATCTCTTGGTGGAAAGCCCGAAATCACTCGATTCAAGGGATTGGGTGAAATATCTCCAGGCGAATTCAAGTATTTTATTGCAGAAGATATTCGCCTCGAGCCGGTAATAGTTGGCAAAGACTCGCACATCAAAGAAATGCTCTCGTATTACATGGGAAAAAATACGCCGGAACGTCAGGAATTTATCATCGCCAATTTGAAAGTGGAGAAGGACGAGGCTGAGTTTGTGGCGATCACCGAAAAAGAATCGGAGGAAATTTAATCGCTGTCCATGGAAACCCCTGATACAACAGATAATAGCACAGAAGGAAATGACCTCGGTAAGGTCACTCAGGTAAATGGGTTATACCAAACCTGGTTTTTGGATTACGCATCTTATGTAATTCTCGAGCGAGCCGTTCCACATATTCATGACGGACTGAAGCCCGTTCAGCGTCGCATTCTTCATTCCTTGTGGGAAATGGATGATGGCCGCTTTAACAAAGTAGCGAATGTCATAGGAAATACAATGAAATATCACCCGCACGGTGATGCTTCAATTGGTGATGCGTTGGTTCAGCTCGGTCAGAAGCACATTATGCTTGACACTCAGGGTAACTGGGGCAGTGTGCATACCGGTGACTCTGCTGCGGCTCCTCGATACATTGAAGTGCGCTTGAATAGGTTCGGACAAGAAGTTCTTTTCAATCCTAAAACAACTAAATGGCTCGCCAGCTATGATGGGCGAAACAAAGAACCGGAAACGCTTCCAGTCAAATTTCCATTGCTGCTCGCTCTGGGTGTAGAAGGAATTGCAGTCGGTCTGGCCTGCAAAATTCTGCCGCATAATTTTGTAGAACTCATTGATGCAAGCATTGATGTGCTTAAAGGAAAAACAACCCGACTGCTTCCAGATTTTCAAACGGGTGGTTTGGTAGATATAACAGATTACTCCCGCGGATTGCGCGGCGGACGAGTGCGGGTGCGCTCGCGGATAAAGAAAGATGAGTCGTCGAAGACTCTTATCATCAGCGAGATTCCGTTTGGTACCACCACCACTTCATTGATTGATTCTATCCTTAAAGCGAACGAGAAGGGAAAGATAAAAATCAAGAAAATAGAAGACAACACGGCCGAGGTGGTTGAAGTGGTCATTCATTTGGCTCCAGGCGTATCGCCTGATATTACGATTGACGCATTGTATGCTTTCACAGATTGTCAGGTGAGTATTTCGCCTAATTCATGTGTGATCGATGATGATAAACCTCGGTTCTTGCCTGTGGATGAATTGCTGCGAATCAGCACAGAGCATACTCGTTTTTTGATCGGTCGGGAACTCGAAATCCAGTTGAGCGAACTCGAAGAACAATGGCATTTCGCTTCGTTGGAAAAGATTTTTATCGAGAAAAAAATATACCGCTCAATCGAAGACTGCGAAACGTGGCAAGAAATCCTAACCACGATTCACAATGGACTCAAACCTCACACGAAGAAATTCTTGCGGGCAGTGACGGATGAGGATGTCACACGCCTCACCGAAATCCGAATCAAGCGAATTTCAAAATTTGATGGCTTCAAGGCAGATGATCACATTGCCAAGCTGGAGGTCACCATTGAAGAGGTCAAGCATAAGCTGGAGCATCTCACTGACACTGCCATTGCTTATTTCAAAGACCTCAAACAGAAGTATGGAAAGGGTCGCGAACGCCGCACAGAGTTGAAACAATTCGATGTGGTACAGGCCGCCCAAGTAGCCATTGCTAATGCGAAATTATACGTTAACCGTGCAGAAGGATTTGCAGGCACCGGATTGAAGCGGGATGAAGGCGAATATATAGGCGACTGCTCTGATATCGACGACATCATTGTGTTCCGCAAAGACGGTAAAATGATCGTGAGCAAAGTGCAGCCTAAAGCCTTTTTCGGCAAAGACATTATTCATATTGCGGTCTGGAAAAAAGACGACAAACGCACCATTTACAACCTAATGTATAGGGATGGAAAAAATGGTGGTGCGATGATGAAGCGACTTGCTGTAACGGGTATCACACGCGATAAAGAATATGACCTGACCAAAGGCACTTCAAACAGCGAAGTCCTTTATTTCACGGCTAATCCAAACGGCGAAGCCGAAATAGTAACAGTACACTTACGTGCACTGGAGCGATTAAAAAAGCTCAAGTTTGATGTGGAGTTTGCTCAACTTGCGGTGAAAGGACGCGATGCCGTGGGCAATGTAGTGACCAAGTATCCGGTAAAGAAGGTGGAACTTAAAGAGGCTGGAATCAGTACGCTCGGCGCCCGAAAAATTTGGCTGGATGAAACGATTCAGCGTCTAAATGATGAAGGTCGCGGACGTTTCATCGGCGAATTTTATGCGGAAGATAAATTATTGGTGGTTCTGAGCAGCGGGGATTACAAACTCATACCACCTGAACTCAGCACCCATTTCGACGAGAATATGGTGTCGCTAGAGAAATGGATTCCGGAAAAACCGATGAGTTGTGTGTATTTCGATGGCGAAAAGGCTCAATGGTTTGTGAAGCGCTTTCTTGTCGAAGACAGCCGCGGAACCATCAAGTTTATCACAGAGCATGAGAAATCACGACTTGGTATAGTAACCACACTCCATTATCCTTCATTGTATATCCGCTACGATAAGCGATCCAAAGCGGCCAAGAACAAGATGGATGAGAGCCTGAATATCCGGGAATTCATTACCGTAAAAGGATTGAAGGCGCTTGGAAATAAGCTTACTCAATTCCCAGTATTAAGTGTCGAATTGCTCGAAGCGGATTCCGATCTTGAATTGAAGGAAGACGAAAAGATTACTGAAAAAAATCGCAAGAGGGTCGATGCCTCTGCAGTTCAACTGAGCTTGATGGATTTAGAAGAGAAAGATGACGATTCCGGCGAGCTTTTCTAGCTTAACCGAAGCATGAAAGCACTGGAATGCCTGGCTCATTCGTGAGCATGCTTTCTTTATCGGCTTTTAGCATGGCCACATCATTCGCCTGAATGCCAGACATGATGCATACGGCATCTAGTTTATGCTCGTGCGCGTAACCCATGGTCTGACGCGCATAGCCGAGCGACATGATTTTGGTTTCCTCTACAACTCGGATGTGCTTGATCTTTTCGTTGGTGAAATATTCTTCCGCCATTTTCATATTAACCTCTACATCGTCCTGGGCATTTCCCAGGTATTTTTCGATTTCGTACATCACGATCTCCGAGTCAAATACTTTGGCCAATCGCGCCGCCTGAATCATTTTCTGGCTAAAATCTGGAAATGGACTTGCGGGGAAAAGAATACGCTTGATACCTCCAGCCTCAATGTGCGAATTTTCCTGAACAACAAGGCAGGTGTAGGGAAGGGCTTGCACCAATTTCAATACATGCGCTCCAAACAGACGCTGAGGAATTCCGTGAATACCGTGGGTGCACAATACCACAAGGTCAGGAAGTGCGCCGGCAACTGTATTTGCCACAGCCTGAATCAAATCGCCTTCGCCGATAATTGCATTCGGTGTGATTTCCGGACCTAATTCAGTCATCGAGAATTCCATCAACCGTGCCTGAGCATCTTGACTTGTGCGGCTGTCTTTTACCACATGAGTGACTGAAACTGTTGCTCCAGATTTAAGCGCGATGATCTTGGCTTGCTGCAAGGATTTCTTGCAGCCTTCAGTGAAATCCACTAATACGACGATACTTTTCATTGATGTGTCTTACGAGCCAAAGGTAAACGGAACGACGACTATTTATCGATCAATTTCCTTCGAGCAGAGTGATCCACTTCGAGGATTGGACTACACTATTTCCATGATAGTGATTTCTTCATGCACTTACTTTTTGAGGGCAATTGTTAGTGCTTTCCTTGAGGAGGATCAGAATATTCTAACAGTTGACTGAACAAGGGGGCACGTGATGGGAATCGCTCTTTGGAACAATGGTGTATAAGATGTTTAAAGTATTGCGCTGATAATCAATGGACATTGTATTTCTTAAACTACATAATTTACATTATGTAAAGTAAGGTAAGGCAAAAACAGGCCGAATGAATCGACCTGCTTTGCTCAGTTTAAGCCAGTTGATGAGTACTCACCTCTATCAACATCCTGATCACTTATCGGTATTCAGCTTGGTCACTACCTTGTTCTCGAATACATACACAAACTTGCCATCATTCTGCAACATAGTCGAAGCTCCAGTTTTTGCCTTGAACTCAAAATACTTGCAGGTACGCATGTCATAAGCTGCTATGTCGGCCTTGGCAGTTTTCATCATCAATGTGTTTCCCTTCACAGCCTCCAACTCTGACGCTTTGTATTTGGCGCTGGATTCCAGCGCGCCAGTCGCAAACGAATGCCTGCTGATTCCTTTTTCACCCACAACGATTAAGGTGTTCTCAAAGTCAAGAACCAACGTTGCTAACCCGATTCCATCTTCTTTCAACTCAACTTCATATTTCGGCTCACCGGTATTGTAGTCAATCTTATAAAGGGCTTTACCGCTGCAGACATATACATTCTCCTTATCAAAAAGCATATTCGTAATGCCCTTCTTGAAGCGCTCGCTATCCCAAGCAAGGCTGCCATCAGCAGTATTGAAAGCCTGCACACCGACGGGTTTTATATTGGGATACCAGATTCTGCGCTCGGTCACAATGGTGGTCGTGCCATCAGAATTCCGCTGTGTCGTGCGGATAAATGCCTGACATTCTACTGCTCCGCCAACTTGCAGCACTATTTTATCGCCGATTACACCCATGTTGGGTATAGCTCGTGCCTCCTTGATTTCCGGTGAAGTCCAGATCAGTTTACCTGTGGTACGGTCATATTTTTTTACAAACTGATTGCGTTTATTGCTCATATCGAGCACATACACATCGTTGCCTACAATTACGGGCTCTGCCACGGCTCCGTATACTCCGAAACGTTGTGAACCCATCGGCTCACGCACGATATCGGGTGTGAAATCGTATGCTGCTGACCATTGCTTGACGCCCGTTTCAAAATCATATACCTGAATGCCGTTCATGTGTAGGAACACATTCTTCTCCATCACTTCAATGTCGTAAAGAAATTCTCCAGTGAGCACCTTGCGCTCGGCACGACCGATATAGGTCTGCTCCCAAAGTATATTGCCCGTGCTCAATTGAATCTTCATAATCTGATTCTTGAAACCGCTGAATAATGCCCCCAAATTGGTAGGCATGAAATTGACCATGATGGCTTCGTCTTTTCCGGGGAAATAGATGTACTTACCTACCACTCCTTTGAACTTTTCAGTTTCCCACAGCTCTTCTCCCGTGCGGGCATCAATAAAGACCAGAGCCCGCTTGATACTCAACGCAAAAGCTCCTTTCTCAGGTATATAAACAATGTTGTCTTCGGATAAATCCTGATACTTGGACGTTTCCCAAAGCAATTTGCCAGTTTTTAATTCGATACAGGCCACCTTGTCCTCTCCCATTTTCCGATCAAAAAAGAAAACGATATCACTTTCCCAGAAAGGAACCAATTCATCAATCTTGCGCAGACCCGGGGCAATCTCCTTGAACTTCTTGGTCCAAACTATGCTGCCATCATCGTTTTTGAATACCGACATTTCTTTGTCATTGGCCGCATAGGAAAACTCTCCCTCATTGCCCCTACCGACATAGTCAATCGAGTGATCCATCTTTTTCTCCCAGATCATAGACATTTCCTCTTGAGCTATACTGCTTAAGCTCAATAGGATTAAAATTGAAATAAAATACTTTTTCATTTATGAAAAGTTTAGTTGGGTTAAAATTCAAATTGATATTCCATGCGGACTATCTGTTTTTTGTGCACGGGTATGTCAAACTTGTAGTCCATCAAGTGGTCCTTTAAACGGTTCTGATGGTCAATGCTTCCGTTGATCCGTTCAACTACGCGCACTGATGCTACTTGGCCTTTGCCGCGCAGCGTTATTTCAAACAAATAGGTTCCTGTAATCTCTTGTTGAGCAGCCCATTCCTTGAGACTGCCGCGATCCATTGAGTAGCTGAGTTCGGAAGCTGCTCTGCTTCGAATCTCTGGCTCGTCGATCATGAACTGAGCCTGTGATCCAATCGAGTTAAGGCAAATGACCGCAGGCAGAGCGAATTTGAGAAAGCTAGCCAAAAGAGATGGAAGTTGAGTTTTGCGAAGTGTTGCACAATCTTTGAACATGGAGCAAATGAACCCAGCACGGGTCGCTCCTATCTACGGTGATCAACGTATTTCAAAAAAAAACGGCGCCAAAATGGCGCCGCCTCATGCTGAAGAGATCAATTCACTTCAACAGTTCTTTCATTCGGTTGTAATCATCAATCCGCTCTGACTTATAGTACGAGTCTTTCAGCGCGGACATGATTTCACGATCCGCTGGCTTCAGCGCATAAGCGCGCTCAAGTGTTTCAGTTGACTTGGTAAACAACGTTTTACAGTTTGCGATACAGTCGTTGTACTGAGCCTTTTCGCGTGGAGGAATCTCTAAGCAAGACTTCTCCAGTTCCAAACCTTCATTAAAGTACATCGCGCCCAGATTGAATAAGGCATCATAGTAATCAGGGCGAATATCTAGCGCACGCTTGTATGCAGATTCCTCTTCTGCCTTCTTGCCAAGCTTTTCGTAGGTTACACCTAGCACAAACCACACAGATTCATTGTTCGGATCAGTATCGGTGAGCGACTTCAACAGTGTTTCGGCCTTTTCGTAGGTTCCATCATTAAGATACACATTCACTTCTGTACGCAGCAAATCCGCATCTTTCGGGTGCTTGGCACGCGCCGTTGCGAGGACATCCATAGCTGCCTGCTTATTTTCATTCTTCAAATGAATCTCTGCGATGTATACATAAACCGCGGGCACATTGTAGTTGATTGACGCGCAGCGCTCATATCCTGCAATTGCCTTTTCTGTGTTACCACATTTGTCAAAGCAAAAGGCTGTGTTGAACACAAATGCAGAATCAAGGATATTGTATGCGTCGCTGATTCCCAAAGCCGTTTCAAAATTGGCCGCTGCAGTGCAAAAGTCTCCACTGCGATAAGCTTCATCCCCTTTGTCGTTTGCTAACTTCTGGATAGATGCCATTGCAATCTGAATGTCAGTAGCGTAGTCGCCGTACTTGTCTAATTCCTTCGCTTTCTTGTAAGAATCTACAGCGGTGGAAATGGCTTGCGGATATTTCGCGCTAAGCGCTGAATCCTGAGCAATATTGAGGTAAATGTTACCGCGGTATCTCCAGTATTTTTCTTTGGAAGTAGCCTTGTCATCCGTGCCCGCCTTTTCAATATAGGTAACGGCTTCTTCGTACTTCCCCTGATTGTTAAGGTTGTAAGCGGTAGTTACATCAGGTTGGGCAAAGGCTGCACAACTGAATCCGAGAGCAATAACCAAAATCGCAATATTCTTCATTCGTGTGAAATTTTGATGTCCAAATTTATAAGAATGTCGCCCTGGCTTTCCAAGGACTTTGCCAAAACACAATTACTCTGCGGCATTTCCTTCATCTCCACCCTCATCTGTTTGGTCTGATGGTAAGATGATATCGCTGTTTTCGGTTTTCTCTTCCTCGTCTTCATCCCGAAGTACACCGCAAACTGCCGCAATCTCGTCGCTGCCTCTGAGATTAATCAAGCGAACACCTTGTGTGGCTCGTCCCATGACTCTCAAATCATCTACACGCAAGCGGATCGTGATACCTGAGCGGTTGATAATCATAAAGTCATAGTCATTGTCGACAGCAAGAATAGCGATCAGCGGCCCAGTTTTATCCGTAACCTGAATGGTTTTCACTCCTTTCGCTCCCCGGTTGGTGATGCGGTAATCTTCTAGCGCAGAGCGTTTGCCGTATCCTTTTCCACTAACTACCAGAATGTCGCGGTCTATATTTTCCACGCACACCATTCCAATTACTTCATCAGCTTCACTTCCCAGAGTAACTGCCTTTACACCTTGAGCAGTTCGTCCCACCGCACGTACCTTATTCTCTGGAAAGCGAATAGCCTTTCCTTCGCGGGTACCCATAATCACTTCATTGCTGCCATTGGTCAGTTTAGCGGCCAGCAGTTCATCCCCATCCACAATCGTGATGGCATTGATTCCATTGGCGCGAGGGCGGCTGTATGCCTCGAGAGAGGTCTTCTTAATCAGACCTTGCTTGGTGCAAAGAATTACGAAGTTAGCTTTCACGTACTCCTCATTCATGAGGTCTTTCGTAATGATATAAGTAAGAACCTTATCGTCCTGTTCGATTTGAATCAGGTTTTGAATGGCTCGTCCTTTGGTGGCTTTAGCTCCTTCTGGCACTTCAAATATCCGCATCCAGAAACAACGTCCCTTCTGTGTAAATACGAGCAACCAATCGTGATTGGTGGCCGTAAAGATCTGTTCTACAAAGTCTTCCTGACGCGCCGTAGTTCCTTTTGAACCTACTCCGCCCCTGGCCTGTGCCCGGTATTCACTAATAGCTGTGCGTTTGATGTATCCGGCGTGCGTAATGGTAATCACTACGTGATCGTCCGGAATCATATCTTCAATCCTTAAATCGGCTGATGAATACTCGATGACTGATCGGCGTGCATCGCCATATTTCTCTCTGATAGAGGCCAATTCTTCCTTGATGATGGTCATCCGCATGTCTTCGCTGCCGAGGATTTCCTTCAAGCGCTTAATCAATTCCATCAATTCATCATACTCCGCTCGGATCTTATCCCGCTCCAATCCGGTAAGACGCTGCAGACGCATGTCCAGAATGGCCCGAGACTGAATATCACTCAGTCCAAATTTGCCCATCAATCCTTCTCGGGCTATTTCCGGGGTTTGTGAGCTGCGAATCAGGGAAATAACCTCATCAAGATGGTCGAGAGCGATCATTAATCCTTCGAGAATGTGGGCCCGCTCTTCCGCTTTGCGCAATTCAAAGCGAGTGCGTCGAATCACCACTTCGTGGCGGTGCTCCACATAATGCTCAATCATCGATTTCAGATTGAGCACCATTGGACGCCCACCAACTAAAGCGATGTTATTTACTGAAAATGAAGTTTGTAATGACGTATGCTTAAACAGATTGTTTAGTACAACATTCGAAATTGCGTCCTTCTTCAATTCATACACAATACGAATACCATCGCGACTTGACTCGTCGCGGATTTCGGATATACCTTCAATCTTTCCATCTTGAACAAGATCCCAAGTGCGCTTGACCATATCGGCCTTATTCACCTGATAAGGGATTTGATCTACAATCACACAATCCCTATTGTCAATCTCTTCGATACGGGCACGACCGCGGATCACAATTCGTCCACGACCGGTTTCAAAAGCCGACTTTACGCCATCAATGCCATGAATCACGCCGCCGGTTGGAAAATCCGGGGCCTTGATGTATTGCATCAATTCTTCTATCGTAACATCTCTGTTTTCGATGTAAGCACCGATTCCGTCACAGACTTCGGTCAAATTGTGCGGAGCCATATTCGTAGCCATACCCACTGCAATTCCACTTGCTCCATTGAGGAGCAGGTTTGGAATCTTGCCCGGAAGAACTTTTGGTTCCTCAAGTGAATCGTCAAAGTTTGGCTGAAAATCAACCGTATCCTTATCTAGATCTTCCAATAACTCCTCAGCTATTTTACGGAAGCGCGCTTCGGTATAACGCATGGCCGCAGCGTTGTCGCCGTCCATACTTCCAAAGTTTCCCTGACCATCCACTAGGGGATAGCGCAGCGACCAATCCTGAGCCATACGAACCATTGCTTCGTACACCGAACTATCACCATGCGGGTGAAACTTTCCAAGAACCTCTCCTACAATACGGGCCGACTTCTTATGCGGACGATTGGACATTACACCCAACTCGAGCATGCCAAAAAGTACTCGGCGGTGCACTGGCTTTAAACCATCCCGCACGTCAGGTAGCGCGCGACTTACAATCACCGACATCGAATAATCGATGTACGCTGACTTCATTTCATCTTCAATGTTGATCGGTATGATCCGTTCTCCTTCTGCCATTTCGTCTTGGATTTATATCTCGCACGAAACTTGACATTCGTTCGCGCGGCCCGCGAAATTACTCTGTTATTTGACAGAGTCCGGATAAATAAGAGAAGGTTTTTTCACATTCACACAGACGCGTGTGGAAAAGTAAAAAGTTCGCTAAAATGATCGGGTTTCGCCACAAATACATTTGATTTGACTGGATTATTACAGTCTTGTTGTACAACTAAACAGTCTAAAGAGAAGTTGATATGAGTATGGAAGCAAAATTTTCACCTGAGGTGAAGGATGTAATCACCTACAGCCGAGAGGAAGCCCTTCGGCTCGGGCATGGATTTATCGGCGTAGAGCATCTCCTTCTCGGACTGATCCGAGAGGGTGAAAGTCTGGCTGTTCGGATCATGGTAAACATGGGTGTTGACCTCGATCGCCTCCGCAAATCAGTGGAAGGTGCAGTGAAGTCTTCTTCCCAAACCAGCATCGCCAAACAAGGAGCTTCTGGTGTAATTCCGCTAGTCAAGCAAGCTGAGCGGGTGCTGAAGATCACCTACCTCGAAGCAAAGTCGTTCAAGGCTACTTTGGTCGGAACAGAACACTTACTACTTTCTATTCTGAAGGATCAGGATAACGTGGCAACTCGCGCACTTCGGGCCTCTGGTGTGGAATACAGCGCAGTTCGAGAGGAAGTGGAAACTCTTTCTGGAAGAATTAGCGAGGAAGATCTGCCCAAATCTGAATTCCCAGGTGCAGCCGACGAAGATGATGACGAGCGCTCTTTCACAGGCGGCAGCGGCGGCGGTGGAGCAGCCAAGAAGCCGGGCGAAAGCAAAAGCAAGACTCCTGTATTGGACAACTTCGGCCGTGATCTCACCCGTCTTGCAGAAGAAGGAAAGCTTGATCCGATTGTCGGTCGCGAAAAGGAAATTGAACGCGTTTCACAAATTCTTTCCCGTAGAAAAAAGAACAACCCGATTCTGATTGGTGAACCAGGAGTTGGTAAATCAGCGATCGCGGAAGGGCTTGCGTTGCGCATTATTCAACGCAAAGTATCTCGTGTGCTTTTCGGAAAGCGCATCGTAACTTTAGATATCGCTTCGCTTGTGGCTGGCACAAAATACCGCGGCCAGTTTGAAGAGCGTATGAAAGCGGTGATGCACGAACTGGAAAAATCTCCCGATGTCATCTTATTCATCGATGAGATTCATACAATTGTAGGTGCAGGCGGCGCAAGTGGATCGCTCGATGCGAGCAATATGTTTAAACCTGCTCTCGCTCGCGGTGAGATTCAATGCATCGGTGCTACCACTCTCGACGAATACCGTCAGTATATAGAGAAGGATGGTGCATTGGAACGTCGGTTCCAAAAGATCATCGTAGATCCAACTACCATTGAAGAAACGGTTCAAATTCTGAACAACATCAAGGATAAGTACGAGGAGCATCACAGTGTAACCTATACTCCGGAGGCGCTTGATGCGTGCGTGAAACTCACCGCTCGCTATATCACTGACCGCCACCTCCCCGACAAGGCCATTGACGCTTTGGACGAAACTGGCTCGCGCGTTCACCTTCAAAATATCAACGTTCCAAAGGAAATCATTGATATTGAGAAGAGTATCGAAGACGTGAAGGAGGAAAAGAACCGCGTAGTGCGGAGTCAGAAGTATGAAGAGGCTGCGAAACTCCGTGATAAGGAGCGACAGCTTCAGGAAAAATTGGAAGAAGCCAAGAAAAAGTGGGAAGAGGAAACTCGAAGTCACCGCGTCACCGTTACCGAATCGAATGTAGAGGAAGTAGTGTCGATGATGACTGGAATTCCTGTGCAGCGGGTAGCTGAAAAGGAAAGTGGTCGCCTTGCCAAAATGGACGAAGAACTCGAAGGGAAAGTAATCGGCCAAGACGAGGCTATTAAGAAAGTGGTAAAAGCCATCAAGCGGAATCGAGCGGGTTTGAAAGATCCGAATCGTCCAATCGGATCCTTTATCTTTTTAGGTCCTACCGGTGTAGGTAAAACGCAACTAGCCAAGGAACTCGCGAAGTACATGTTCGACTCAGAAGAAGCGCTGATTCGCATCGACATGAGCGAATACATGGAGAAATTTGCAGTGTCGCGACTCATTGGAGCGCCTCCCGGATACGTGGGCTACGAGGAAGGTGGACAACTCACCGAAAAGGTGCGTCGCCGCCCCTACTGCATCGTACTTCTGGACGAGATTGAAAAGGCTCACCCAGATGTTTTCAACTTGCTGCTTCAGGCATTGGACGATGGACAAATGACGGATAGTTTGGGTCGTCGCATCGACTTCAAGAATTCGGTGATCATCATGACTTCCAACATCGGTGCCCGTCAATTGCAGGATTTTGGAACTGGCGTTGGCTTTGGCACAACTTCACGAAGCAGTGTGGAAGATCAGGAAAAGAAAGGAGTAATCGAAGCTGCATTGCGCAAAGCTTTTGCCCCTGAATTCCTCAACCGTATTGACGACATCATTGTGTTCAATGCGCTGAAAAAGGAATCCATTTTCCAGATTATCGATATCGAATTGAGCAAGTTGTTTCACCGCGTCACTGATTTGGGTTACCATATCAAGCTTTCAGACACTGCGAAGGATATTATCGCCGAGCGTGGTTATGATGAAAAATTTGGTGCCCGCCCATTGAAGCGTGCTATTCAGAAGTACCTCGAAGATCCCCTCGCTGATGAGATCATCAACAGTAATATCAAACCTGGTGATACGCTCATAGTGGATTACAACAAGGAGAAGGATGAGATTACAATGAAGGTAGAAAAGGCCAAAGGCTCTAAGAAAGAAGAGAAGGCTAAAGATCCCGGACCAGAGGAATAAGAAATACGTATGAGTGCGAATAGAAAGGCCCGATTATCGGGCTTTTTTATTGTTCAGGAATCCTATAAGGGTACGTTCTGGCTCAAAATGACTTTTGGACTGTAGGGTGCTTGTATGGTTTCTTTGTCTTAACAGAGGGTCAATTCCAGTGCCCCTGAATAATCTATGGATCTCTCGCAGCAAAAACTACACATTATCGAGTGGGCGCTCAAGCAGGATAAAACCGGACATCTCCAAGAAGTGATCGGGATGATCGAACAACTTGAGCATGAAACAGTCGATGGGAACCGGGTGGTTGGCTATCGTAAGGGCGGACTTAAAGTGACAGGGAAGGACTTTGTCACGTCTATTTTACAGGCGCAGGATGACGTCACTAAAGGCAATCACATTCCATTGGATCAGATTGAAAGTGAATCTGAACAATGGTAACAACACATTTTTTTCAATGAAACTAAGTCTACTCATTGCAACTGGTCTTTTGATCGGATTAACAGCATTTGGCCAAACACCATGTGAGAATGGATTTGCCGGTATTTACCCGTGTGAAAATGTCGATCTCGTTTCGCACCTGGTGCTAGCAGAGATTGGATGCACTGACAATACGAATGACATCTGGGGTTGGACAAGCCCTGTCACAGCAAGAGAATATGCACTCGTAGGCTGCGCAAACGGAACTTCGTTTGTGGACATTACCGTGCCCACATCTCCTGAGTTCATAGGCTTTCTTCCAACTCACACGGTAAATAGTCTTTGGCGTGATATCAAAACCTATAACAACTACGCATTTATTGTAGCTGAAGCTCAAGGCCATGGACTTCAGGTTTTTGATTTGCTGCAATTGGATGACGTGGTGAATACTCCCACCACTTTTGTGGAAACCGAACATTATGGATTATTCGGAAATGCTCACAACGTGGCCATTAATCCTGATTTGCCTTTTGCTTATTGTATCGGCTCGAATACGTCCAATGGTGGGTTGCATATCGTAAATATTTCTGATCCACTCAATCCAACATTTGCAGGTGATTTTTCGGATGATGGATACACACATGACTGTCAAAATGTGATTTATGCAGGTCCGGACACGGAGCACCTTGGAAAGGAAATCGTTTTTGCATTCAATGAAGACGCAGTTACGGTGGTTGATGCAACCGATAAGCTCGACTGTCAAATGCTCGACTCAAGGTATTACCCAGAAACGGGATATACCCACCAAGGTTGGCTCACCACTGATCAGCAGTACTTATTGGTTGGAGATGAGTTGGATGAAATGGACTTTGGTGGTGGCACACGCACATTGATTTTCGACGTTCGCGATCTCGACAACGTGGAGTACATGGGCTACTTTCAGTCGACAAGCACAGCTATCGATCACAATCTTTATGTGATCGATCATTTCGTTTATCAAAGTAACTACCGCTCAGGTTTGCGAATATTAGATGATATTCAGGTTGAGGACGCCACGCTGAGTCAGCTTGGATTCTTCGATCTCTATCCAACTAATGATTTGGCGCTATTCTCTGGCTCTTGGAGCAATTATTCTTACTTCAAAAGCGGAAATGTGATTGCCACCAGCATGTATGACGGGATTTTTGTGCTCAACCCATCATTAGTGGAGTTGAGCCAGGCAGTATTTGAACTCTGCGCTATCAATGAGGTGTCATTTGATCTGACTGTGAATGTTGAGTTGTATTTTCCACTAACTGCTTCTATTGCAGGTTTAGGCGCTTCGATTGTTTCAGCGTCATCCATCGAATCCACAGGTACCACTACGATAACCATTTCCAATCTTCTCACCTTGGCACCCGGGATATACGAAACCAATTTAGAATTGAACGCGACCAACGGTGAATCATACCACTTCCCGCTGGTCTTTGAAGTGGCCGACAATTCTCCACTTGCCCCTGCCCTATCTAGCCCAGCAATGGATGCACAAGTGAATAGCAGTACGTTGGTGAGTTTTGAGTGGGAAGCTCAAGCGGAGGCGATCTCCTATACGTTCGAACTTGCATCTGACGCGGGCTTTGGTTCTATTGTCGAAAGCCAGATCGTTGCCGTGAATTCATTTACTCTATCTGGTTCGCTGCCTCTAGGCGTGTACTTCTGGAGAGTACGGGTAAATAATAGCTGCGGAGCAGGTCCGTTTTCAAGTGTCTCTTCATTCTCAATTATTCTTGTGGGGGTTGACGAGCGTGAACAGAATTCTGTTACCCTTTACCCGAACCCTGCTTCAGAAGAGATCATGGTTAGTTGGAAAGGGTCAAATACAGCCTCACTTTCAGTTTCTGACATGACAGGACGTATTTGCTTCCAGCAACCGATCGCTGACTATTCGAGTGTGGCAGTAGACCTTCGGCATTTTGCGCCTGGGATTTACCAGGTTCGCATTGGCAGTGAAGTAATGCGATTTGTGAAGAAGTAAGTTTCAGAATAAACGGTCGGGGTGCGAATAGATCGTAGCCCGGCCTTCTCTGCAGAAGCCAACTAATGTGATTCCAAGTTCCTTAGAATAATCCACAGCGAGACTGGAGACTGAGGACACGGCTGCAATTACCGGAATGCCTGCGGCAAAAGATTTAGCCACGATTTCATACGATACTCTTCCGCTTACGGTGAGAACCGACGCACGCCCTAGTTCGCCCGCGTTCAAAAGGTTTCCGACCACTTTGTCCACGGCGTTGTGTCGGCCAATGTCTTCAAACGTACAAAGCAAGTTTCCTTGCTGATCAAAAGCTGCTGCAGCGTGACATCCTCCGGAAAGCGCAAAGAATTTCTGCTGAGTTTGCATCGCAGCGAAGAGACTACTGAGGTCAAGTTTGAGTTCGGTCCAGGCAGGACGAAGTGATTTTCCGGATGGAAATTGAATGTCCGTTTTTCCGCAAATACCGCAAGCAGATACCGACAGAAGGCTTCGTTTGCTAATAACCGATGTTTCGTCTCCGTCATCCGTGAGTGCATCAATCGATGTGACATACCCCAACTTATCCTTTTCAATTCTACCAATCATTAGTGCCTTGGATTTGTGGGTCCAAATACCTTCCGTGTAAAGAAGTCCGCGCACTAGTACCAATTCGTTACCAGGAGTTTGCATAGTCACCGTAAGCGGCTCACCATTGAGGGTAATTGTGAGCGCCGTTTCAACGACTAAATAATCCTCGCTGGCTCTCCCCTCTCCTTTGCGGATGACCCAAGCATCATATTTCCGAACAGATTCACTCATGAATTCCCTGTTACTTCAGTCGATTAGGAAAGACCTGTAATGACTCCATTCTCATCGATATCCATTCCTTCAGAAGCTGGTATTACTGGCAGTCCAGGCATGCGCATCATATCACCAAGAATTGGAATAATAAATCCAGCACCGACCGCAAACTCAAATTCGCGCACGGTCACTGTAAAGTTGGTTGGTCGTCCTACTTTGGATTCATCATCGCTGAACGACTTCTGCGTTTTCGCCATGCACATCGGAAGTCCCGCCAAACCAAGGCGTTCGATCATGCGCAAATCAGTCTCAGCTTTCTTGGTATAATGAACGCCATCTGCACCATAAATTTCCTTCGCAATGGTTTCAATCTTTTCTTTCACCGGCAGACTCCAATCATAAAGAGGTTTGAAATTATTTGCGCCGCTTTCAACCTCATTCACCACGGCCTTTGCGAGTTCTTTCATGCCTTCACCGCCGTGAGAAAATCCTTTGGCCACAATAGCTTTTACGCCCAATTCAGCGCAGCGTGCTATAATGAAATCTAATTCTTCCTGAGAATCTGTGGGGAAATGATTGAGCGCAACCACGGGGTTCATTCCAAATTTCCTGCAGTTCTCGATATGCTTTTCAAGATTGGCTACTCCTTTTGTTACACGTTCCATCGAAGGTGTGTTGTAATCCTCCTTCTTGGCACCACCGTGATGGCGAAGCGCGCGTATGGTGGCTACCAGAACCATTGCATTCGGACTGAGTCCACCATATCCACATTTGATATTCATGAATTTTTCTGCACCGAGATCCGCGCCGAATCCGGCTTCGGTAACTACATATTCGCTCAATGACAAACCCATCTTGGTGGCAATAATGGTATTGGTGCCCTGTGCAATGTTAGCAAACGGACCACCATGAATAATGGCTGGATTACCTTCAAGAGTCTGAACTAAGTTGGGCTTTATGGCATCTTTCAGCAAAATGGCCATCGCTCCTTCGGCTTTGAGATCTCTCGCGTAAATCGGCTTGCGGTCGTAGGTAAATCCAACGAAAATATTTCCCAGTTTCTTTTTTAAATCGCTGATGCTTTTGCTCATGCAAAGAATGGCCATCACCTCAGAAGCAGGTGTGATGTTGAACCCTTCTTCTCTAGGGATGCCGTTTGACTTTCCGCCCAATCCTATCGTCATCTGACGCAGCGAGCGGTCGTTCATATCCATCACACGCTTCCAGTAAACCTGACGCGGATCAATTCCCAAATTATTCTCTTTGTTCTGGAGGTTGTTGTCAATTAGCGCGGAAAGCAAGTTATTGGCTTTTTCAATCGCACTAAAATCACCTGTAAAGTGAAGGTTGATATCCTCCATTGGGACCACTTGTGCATAGCCTCCACCGGCAGCACCGCCTTTCATTCCAAACACTGGTCCGAGCGAAGGCTCGCGAAGAACTACAGTGGCCTTCTTTCCTATTTTATTCAACCCTTCAGTAAGTCCTATGGAGGTGGTGGTTTTTCCTTCGCCGGCAGGAGTTGGCGTAATGGCAGATACTAAAATCAGTTTGTTGTTGCGAAGGGATTCTTCACGAATCAGGTGAAGCGGAAGTTTCGCTTTGAACTTGCCGTAATGTTCGAGTTCGTCGCTTGACACAGCCAGTTTTGCAGCAATTTCATTGATGTGTTGCAATTGGCATTTCTGGGCAATTTCCAGGTCGGTTGGGAAAGACATAGAGAGTGTTTGATTATTTAGGGTTGAATCTCATGCAATGGTAAGAGAAAAACGGAAGGTTGTTCCTTTTCCTTCGGCACTTTCCACGAGGCACTGACTACCATGCAGTTCAAGCGCACTTTTGACTATCGCGAGTCCGAGTCCAGTGCCGGAACGAAGAGTTTTGCCTCGTCGAAAGCGATCAAAAAGATGAGATAATTCAGTTTGAGGAATTCCTGGACCAGTATCTTCAATTTCGAATTGTACAGACTGCCCCTTTGTTTTCAAGCGAATAAAGATCTCGTCAGAAGAATCACAATAGTTGATCGCGTTGCCCAGTAAATTCTGCATTACCCGGTCAATTAGAGCGATATCTGCTTTTACGGACGGCACATTATCCTCCATTTCAAGGTGAATGGTGATGTTCTTGTCCGCTGCGTGCACCTTGAAGTGATTTACCACATCGTGGGTCAGTTCTTTCCAATTAAACACTTCTAGTTGCAACTTCCGTTCTTTCGACTCAAGTCGCGATAGTTCGAAGAGTTCGTCTACAAGGGTTCGAAGTTTCTCGGTGCTCTTCAGTGTGGTTTCTAGATATTGTCGGCGCTCAGATTCTGCAATTTGGCCGTTTTTGAGCAACAGTGTTTCTACGTACCCCTGAATGCTGGCAAGCGGGGTGCGCAAGTCATGCGATACATTGGCCAATAGTTCTTTGCGCATTGCCTCAATTTCTTGTTTTTGAATAACCAGTTTTTGCTGACGAGCAAGGAGGGTGCGGACACTGAAAAACATCAACCCTCCGATAACGAGAATAAAAATCGCAGAGATCAACAGGTTGAAGTAGATATGATCGCGTGCTTTTTTCAGAAAGGAATCGAAGGTCTCTTCCACGTGAAGCGTGCTTACCACCTCTCCTTTTGCATTCATCACTGGTGATAGTGCTCCCAGCATGTCACCTTCGGGTGTTTGATAGCGTCCCATTATTCCGCCCCGATCAAACATTGTGTCAAGGACTGCTGGCGTTTCGCTTGCTTCGTCGAGCCAGAGATCGGAACGTGTGCTCACTGCAAAGAAGTACTTAGCCTGCGAAGTATCCTTAATAATCGTTTGCATGGAAGAGGGCAGCTTGGTCATCATCTGAGCCATTGCAATTTGCTCGTGAATTTTCACGTACCTCTCGTCCGTTATTACTGAATCGGAGTCCGTTGCCGAAGGGTACGTAGTGACAAGATCTTCGTGCTCATCGCCAGAAATTTTATACGCCACTGCATTGGCAATGCAGTCAAGCTTGAACAATTCCTTCTCTTCGTAGATGGCTACCTGAGTGTAATAGCTATTAAGAATTACATAAGTTGCAATGAGTGTCATCGCAATCAATGTAGAGAGTAGAATCCTGCTGGCAGATCTCGATTTCATGGTAGTAGATTCTCCTTGCTTTTACTTGCTTTCATCGGTAAATCGGTAGCCCACACCCCAGGTGGTGAGCACATAAGTTGGATTGTTTGGATCCTCTTCTATTTTAGAGCGCAGTCGATTTATATGTGAATTCACAGTATGCTCATAGCCTTCATAGTTATAGCCCCAGACTTTATCCAGCAATTCTTTTCGATCAAATGTGACCCCCGGATTTGAGGCTAGAAGACAAATCAGATCGAATTCCTTAGGTGTGAGTTCTACCCGATGCTCTTTCATATAAAGGCTTCGTTTGTTTCGATCTACTTCCATATCTCTGAAAGTTAGCAAAGGAGCAGGCTTTGCTTCGACGGAACGGTCCATTTCCACGCGTCTCAACAATGCTTTTACACGGGCCATCAGTTCGCGCACGCCGAAAGGCTTAGTCATATAATCGTCTGCGCCAGTTTCTAATCCGAGAACCTTGTCGATTTCTTCCGTTCGAGCGGTGAGCATTAGGATCGGACTATTCACAAAATTGGCGCGAAGTTGTGCGCACACATCCAATCCGTTCATCCCGGGTAAACTGATGTCCAAAACCATAAGATCAAACGGATTGGCAAGGGCGTACTCATACCCAAGTTGTCCATCCTGAAAATGAATCACATGCACACCTGCATCTGTCAGATGGATTTGAAGCAATGATGCTAGGTCTTCATCATCCTCAAGCAGAATGACCCTTTTGACAGGTTCTGAATTCATTTTTTGGCTGTTTGGTGTCATTCAGTGATACTTCTGTCAAAATCGGCCATCACTTTTGTGAAGAATAATAGGGATAGATGAGCACCTATTCTCATCAAAGTTCAGTTGTTAGCTAGAATAAACCCAATTTATGAAGTTGTTTTTTCTATTTCATGAACGGTCACAATAATCGCGATTTTCGGAGTTAATTCGCATGCCAAACAAAGGTCTTATGAACATCTACCCTTTTTTCAAATTCGGTATTCTTTCTCTCGCGATTAGTGGAATCTGCTCGTTAAAAACCTCCGCTCAGGCCATTGCTACAGCGCCTGTCGATGTTTCAGGGCAATGGCAGAATGCTGATTTTTCAGCGGATGGATTGATCGGCACAAGTGCATGGAGGGCTTACAGTGAATTGCTATCAGGTAAAAAGCCTGTGCCGGTTATTGTTGCCATTATTGATAGCGGAACTGAAGTCAGTCACAGCGACCTCGTAGGGTCGTTGTGGGTCAACTCTGATGAGATCTCAGGCAATGGGGTTGATGACGATCGAAATGGCTACATCGACGACATTCACGGCTGGAGTTTCATCGGCGGCCCCAATGGAAATGTGGAGCAAGACAATCTGGAATTCACTCGAATCTATGTGGATCTCAAAAAGCGATTTGGGTCAAAAACAGTTGATGAAGTGGGCAAATCCGATCAAAAGGATTTCGAGCGTTATCAAAAAATGCAACTGGAATTTGACATCCGGGTGCAAAAAGCGAAGGTTGAGCAAGCCGAATATGATCAGATAATGCAGTTCTATCAAGTGTCTGACATGATGGTGAAACAAGAGGTTCAGAAAGACTCCTATACCCTTGAAGACGTCAAGAGCATCGAACCCAAAGATGAACTAATGGCGGCTGTGGTGGATTTTATGATGGTGGTGTTTGAAGAGGATTTGCTCAGTCAGCTCGACGAATACAAGGCGCACATTGACGACCAGTTTAACTATTCGTACAATTTGGAATTCGACCCAAGAACGATTGTGGGCGACAACTATTCCGACTCACGTGAGAAGTATTACGGCAACAATCACATTCATGGACCCAAGGCAGATCACGGCACGCATGTGGCCGGAATTGTTGGAGCTGCAAAAAACGGACTGGGCATCGATGGCATTTGTGGATCCTGTCAACTGATGATTATTCGCTGCGTTCCTAATGGCGATGAGCGTGACAAAGACGTGGCGAATTCGATTCGATATGCGGCAGACAATGGAGCGAAAGTCATCAATATGAGTTTCGGAAAATCATATTCTCCCCAAAAAGAGGTGGTAGATGAAGCCGTTCGGTATGCCGAAAGCAAAGGAGTGCTGCTCATTCATGCCGCAGGAAACGACGGAAAGGACATCGATAAGAAGGACAACTTTCCGAACGATCGCTATCTCGATGGCAAAACATGCAAAGCATGGATTGAAGTGGGTGCAAGCGGACAGGATGCTTCCGGACTTTGCGCAGATTTCAGCAATTATGGGAAAAAGAACGTGGACCTTTTTGCTCCCGGAGTAAATATCTACTCTACCATGATTGGCGATTCGTATAAAGTGGAAAGCGGCACAAGTATGGCCGCTCCCGTTGTTGCCGGCGTAGCTGCGGCATTGTGGAGTTATTACCCCGAGCTAACTGCACTTCAGGTAAAAAGCATCTTGCTCAAATCAGGTGTGTCGTATAAAAAAACCAAGGTCACTTTACCTGGTACCACCAAGCAAGTGGCGTTTGGCAAACTCTCTTCGACAGGCAAAGTGGTCAATCTCTATCAGGCTGTGAAACTTGCCGAAGGGATGAAGTAAGAGGAAGGGATTTTAGGGCTGTGTGTTACCCATGACAACCAGCCGGATGGGATTGGAGACGATTCCGGATGTTCGAAATATTTGAACGAAATAAGTCCCCGCTGCCACATTGGTTAAATCATAATAGCCATCGGGGTGAGATGAAATTATAATTTCCCGACCTACTGAATCCCATGCGATTACATCCGAAACGTTCAAGGGATCATAGAGCCTGAATTGACCTGTTCCCGGATTGGGAAACAGCACGTCCGCCCCTGTCCCGGTGAAGTTCACTGAACGTATTTGAGAGTGGTCGGTAGAGCCATTGAAATCTGTTTGTCGAATCCGATAATACGATGTTCCCGGGAGCGGATTGCGGTCGAGCCAAGTGTATGATTGAGGAATTTGCGTGGTGCCTGCCCCACCCACTTCGCCCAGCAAGTCCCAGTGCATATTATCGGCTGAACGCTCTACAGTGAAATAGTCATTGTTCAGTTCGGTAGCGGTTTGCCAGGTGCAGCGGACATGGTTGTTTTCGGGCGCCGCATCGAAGCCAAGCCATTCGACGGGGACCATAAGCATACCACAGGCAACCACCACATCATCACTAACAACTACCTGTGCTCCGTTGC
>Ga0105049_10001429_pt1 | contig 28212 bp, 30 predicted proteins | sample MAT06_FD_78087 | JGI IMG/M metagenome (GOLD analysis project Ga0105049, IMG submission 78087) | Freshwater microbial communities from Lake Fryxell liftoff mats and glacier meltwater in Antarctica - MAT-06 | ecosystem: Environmental > Aquatic > Freshwater > Ice > Liftoff microbial mat | place... | reverse complement strand
TTTAATTTTCTGGTCGTGCCGGCCGCGACGGCTCTTTTGCTAGGACGGAGCGTGCGGACGGTTTTGGCGCTCGCGGTCACCGCAGGTCTGGTCGCGTGCCTGGCCGGTGTGAGCCTGTCTTACGTGGCCGACCTGCCGACCGGCCCCGCCATTGTGGCCGCTTCTGTCTTGCTGTTGCTCGGCGCCGCCGGTGTCAGCCTTTTGCCGCCGTGTAGAGGGCGTTGACTTTTTTCCAGTTCACCACATTCCACCAAGCCTTGATGTAGTCGGCGCGGCGGTTTTGATAGTGGAGGTAGTACGCGTGCTCCCACACGTCCAAGCCCAGCAATGGTTGGCCGAGCAACTCGCTGACGCCGGTCATTAAGGGGTTGTCCTGATTAGGCGTCGAACCAATCACCAACTTGCCGCCCGGCTGCCTGACCAACCATGCCCAGCCCGAGCCAAATCGCTTGAGCGCCGCATCGCCAAACTGCGTTTGGAATTCCGTCAGCCCGCCAAAGGCCTGCGTCAAGGCACCGGCCAACTCGGCGCTTGGCGCGGTCGGCTGCGGTGCCATCCATTCCCAGAACAGGTTGTGATTGTAGAATCCGCCGCCATTGTTCCGCACGGCGGCCCGCACGGATTCCGGCAAAGACGGCACGTTCGCCATCAACTGTTCAATGGTCTGGCCGGCCAAGGCCGGTTCCTTGGCCACGGCGGCGTTGAGATTCTTTGTGTACGCTTCGTGATGCTTGCCGTGGTGGATTTCCATCGTCCGGGCATCTACGTGTGGCTCCAGCGCGGCCACCGGATACGGCAACATGGGTGTGACAAATTCCCGGACTGTCGCTGGCTCCACCAGTGAATCCGCGAATGCCGTGCGCGTCAGCACCGCCCCCGCCAACGCAATTCCACCAGCCGTAATAAATTCACGGCGCGACAATGGATCCATCTTTTTCACAAGCACCTCCCAGCCGCTCATTTTTCTCGCGCCACACCAGCCAAGCGGCCATTGCCATGAGCGCACCGTCAATTGCCAGATTCCGCCAGCCGATTTGGCCAGCGCCGATAGTGCCGAAACAGCCGCATCGAATGTCGAGTCCGCGGGCGATGGCCTGGCTGATGGCGATCAGAAAGACCACCGTGAGCGCCAACAGCACCAGCGCACTGGCGCGTCGCCAGAAACCAAAAATAAGCGCCAGCCCAGCAGTCAACTCGACCCACGGCAGGGTGATGGCGATGAAGTTGATCCACAGGTGCGGCACCAGCCGATAGTGCGCGATGTCGTTTGCAAACGATGCCGGGTCAAAAATCTTGAGGGTGGCCGCAAAGACAAATGCTCCGCCTAGCAGGAGCCGTAACACGAAGCTGAGCAAGCGCGTCATGGTTGCGCTCCCGTGGCGGTGGGCAGACCGGCTTTGCGCCATTCGCTCCAACCGTTGACGAGGACACGCACGCGCGGATAACCGAGCGCGCGCAATTTTTCCAACAAACGATGGCTGAGATCGCATTCCACGCCATCGCAATAGACGATGATCTCGGCATCCCGCGTCAGCAGCGGCTCCACGTCGCCGTATCGGCTGGCGAAATCTTCGTCCGGCAAACTGTGGGCGTGCGCGATGTGACCCGCTTGGTAATCGGCACTCGTGCGGGAATCGAGGAAAAAGGCCACGCCTTCGTTCCACAACTGCTCCGCTTCCGTCATCGCGACGATCTCGCCGGCGGCCAGATCAGCTTTGGGCGGGGTGACGAGGGGAAGCCGGCGGGGTTGTCCGCTGGGCGCGAGATCCGCGCGAAACGCGTTCACGCCCAAGCCTACGAGGAGGCTCGCCGCGACAATCATCAACGCTCGCCAGAGAGTGCGCGCCATGCCCGCTACCGTCGTTGAATGACGTTGATCGAGACCGGCACTTGCAGTTGGGGCTGACTGGGCAAGTTGGTATCAATCGTGATGATTCCCTGTTCGGATTCCTTGGGGGCATTGGAAAGCTTCGCCACGACCATGTAGGTCTTGCCGGTCTCCAGCGTCACCAATTCAACATTGAGATCCTTGAGCGTGCTGACCGGGTTCTTCAACTGCAGCGACTCGCCCGGCTTGGAGGCGGTGATCCGGACGCTCCGAGTCAACATGGTTTCCAAGCGCGCAGCGGGGATGCGATCCAGACTGCCGATTCCCCAGACAAGGCGCTCCGGCGTCACGGCCAATTCACCCACGATCCGACCTTGGACATTGACCGCGCTGATGGGCGTCGTCTGGCCTTCCACGAGCAGGTTGATCTGTTCGTTGAAACGGCGTAGTTCGCCACCGGCAACGAATTCAATGTTGACCGTACTGGCGTGGCCGCTCGAACCTTCGACTTCGGCAATCTTGGTGTGAACGAATTCGCTGCTCGCCGTCGCGTTGACGAGTTGCAGCGGCTTTCCATCCATGCGTTTCACGGTAACGGTCACGTTCGTGGTCGTGCCCGGCGTCAGATCGCCCAAGGCGAAAAACTGCGGCGTAATCTCATACATCTGCACGACATCCACGCGGATGGTCAGTTGCAGCGTGGGGTTGACGGGATCATTGGACGGGACGGCGATGTGTTTTTGCACCACGCCGCGGCTGCTGCCGACGTTCAACGAGAACACCAACTCGCCCTTCGCACCGGGCGCCAAGGTCTCTGGCTTCACGGCCGCCACCGTACAGCCGCAAGTAGGCGCGGGCTTGCGAATCTGCAACTCCGCATCGCCGTCGTTCTGAAACGTGAACGTGCCGGTCACCGTGGAAATCCCCTGCGTCTTCCCGAAATCGTACACCACATTATCGAACTTCAATAGTGGCGCTGCGCCGGCTTGCGCCACTCCGAACACGATCAACCCCGCCAAAAAACTGCCTGCCATCCGTAGATTCATGTGTCTGTCTGCTCCTCAGTTAACCGCAATTGACCTTCACCATAACCACTTGCCCCTCACCTGACAAGACCACGCTTTCACTGTTTGAAAGTGATTGCATTCAATGGGTGGATGACCCAGAGTTTCCCGCCTTATCTGACAATCACCAGTGGATTTATGTTCGATTGCCACCACATTTTCCTCATCGCCGCCGCCAGCGCTGCCGACCTCGGCGAACTTTCCGATGTCGAATTGATTGCGCGCGACCCGGTGTTGCGCGTGGTCGGGATCAGCTTCTTCCTCATCGGACTGGCGTGTGATGCGTGGCTGCTGGCGCGATATTTTTCCAAACGCCACCCACCGCTGACCGGGTTGGTGACCGCCAAACCGTGGGGCGCGGTCGAACTCTGGAGTGGCATCGCCGCCTTCTTCGCCGGCAACGCGTTCCTGCAAGTGCTCATCCTTGCGCTCCCGATCCCGGCCGCTTCCCTCTGGCACGCCATCCTCGCCGGCAACATCCTCATCAACACCCTGCTACTCCTGCTGCTCGGCATTTATCTGAGCTGGCGCGGCGTCTCGTGGCAGACTGCCTTTGGCGGCGACACCCCTCCCCCGTTTCACCCAATCCTCGCCGGGGTGATCGGGTATTTCGCAATCATCCCGCCGCTCGCGATCATCACCCAGCTCGTGCAACTGATCTGCCGCGTGTTGGACATCCCCGCCACGCCGCAACCCATTGCGGAATTACTCGCCACGTCCGGGTCGGTGACCATCGTCGGACTCATCGTCGCGTTGGCGGTGCTGGTCGCGCCGGTGTTTGAAGAAATCCTCTTTCGCGGACTCGCCTACCCGGTCCTCAAAAAACGCTGGGGACTTTGGCGCGCGCTGGTATTCGTCTCGTTGATTTTCGCTGTCATTCACCTGCACGCCCCCTCGGCTGCGGCGCTGTTGGTGCTGGGTATCGCGCTCGGCCTGGCGTATGAAACCACCGGGTCCATTCTCACCCCGATCACCATGCACTCCCTCTTCAATACCGCCAACGTCTTCGTCTTGCTCCACCTTCGCAACGCGTCATGAAAACCTTACAAGACATCGGCGAGTTCGGTTTGATCAAAAAACTCGCCGCCACCATCCCGCGCGCCGGCGATGATTGCGCCGTGCTCCCCGGCGGGGGCCTGTTGACCTGCGACCCGGTTATTGAGAACACCCATTATCTCCCGACCACGCCCCCGTACCGGGTCGGGTGGAAAGCGATGGCGCGGAATCTCAGTGACATCGCGGCGATGGCCGGTCAACCACGCTTCGCCGTTGTGAGCATCGGCATCCGTCCCCGCACACCGGTGCGCTACGTCACCGATTTGTACCGGGGCCTGCGCGCCGCTGCGAAAAAGTTCAACTGCGAAATTGTTGGGGGCGACACCGCCCGGGTGCGCGGCGACCAATTCGTCGTCGTCACGCTCCTCGGTCATGCTGACCGGCCGGTGCTGCGCTCAGGTGCCCGGGTTGGCGATTCGATTTTTGTGACCGGCCGACTCGGCGGTTCGTTCCGCACCGGCAAACATCTCACCTTCACCCCGCGCATCCGGGAAGCCCAGTGGCTCGCCCGGCATTACCGGCTCCACGCGATGATGGACATCAGCGACGGGTTGGCGAGCGACCTGCACCGGCTCGTCGAATCCAGCCGGGTCGGCGTGGAGATCTTCGCCGCCAAAATTCCAGGGCGATTACCGGGCGCGCTCACGGATGGCGAGGATTTTGAACTGCTTTTCACCGTCGGCCCACGGGATGCCGCCCAATTGCAGAAGAAGTTTTATGAGATTGGCCGCGTCATCCGCCGGCCGATCGTTTTGCTCGATGGTCAACCACTCCCCGCCAAAGGTTATGATCACTTCCTCACCCGCTGAAACCATGGCTTTCGCCAAAGAGTTGGCCGCGCAACTGCCCCCCGGCAGCGTGATCGCGCTGGATGGCGATCTCGGCGCCGGCAAGACGACGTTCGTGAAAGGTATCGTCGGCCAAGCCACCAGCCCGACATTCACGCTGATTCACGAGTATCCTGGGCCGGTGTACCACATTGATCTCTACCGGCTCGAAACCCCGGCACAAGCGGTGGCCATCGGCATCGAGGACTATCTCGACAGCGATGGCCTCACCATTATTGAATGGGCTGATCGAATCGCCGACCTGCTACCCCCCACGACGAAGCGCGTCCGCATCAACGTCACCGGCGAAACCGCCCGCGAAATCACCGTGTCATGATTACGCTCGCCATTGACACCTCCACCGCCGTCGGCAGCGTGGCCCTCTGGCACGATTCGCAGCCGCAAGCGGAACGCACATTTGGACGCGATGGATTGTTCGCCGCGCTGACCGCCATGCCGGTGGATTTGAAATCTGTGGACGTGTACGCTGTCGGCCTTGGTCCCGGCTCGTTCACCGGCATCCGCGCCGGCCTCGCCGCCGTCAAAGGACTCGCCCTCCCCGGCCAACGCCCCATCAAAGGCGTCAACAGCTTCGACGCCCTCGCGTTGACAGCCGCTCCACAAACACCGCCTGATTGCCCACAACTCTGCGTCCTCGGTGACGCCCGGCGTGACGAAGTGTACTACGCCATTTACAACCGCGACGGCCAACCCCAGACCGAAATCCGCATCGCGCCTCTCGAAGCCATCGCCGACGAGATTCACAACCCAATCTGGTTCGTCAGTTCCACCATCGAAAAATTTGCACGCCCCATCGCGGAGTCATTCGGCGGCTTCGCCACCGTCTGTTCCGCCTCCCTTTTCCCCAGTGCCGGCGCGGTCGCGTGGTTGTCCGAACAAGGCCGCGACCTCGGCCACCTCGAACCGCTCTACCTCCGCGCAACCGATTACCGAAAAACGTAATCGCCCCTGTCACTCGACATCTCCCGCAAATCCGCTATCGTTTGGCTGTGAAGCAGACGATCCCCATATTGGCCGGTCTGATCCTGTCCAGCATCTCAGCGATGGCGCTGACCAATCAGGTACCGATTTACGTCCCACGACCGGCCGAGGTTCCCCTCATCGTGCCGCAACCCCAGCCGGCGTTACAACCCGCCGACCCCTACGCGCCACCGCCGGTCAATCCCAATCCCGCTCCACGCCGGCCGCAAGTGTTCAAGAATCCGCCGACGGCGCGCGCCATCATGTCCAACGCGCTGCGCCCCGCGCCGGCGGCTGTCAATTTGCCACCCGTGCCGAGCGTGCCCGCCGGGTTTACCAACGACTACTACACGACCGCACCGGCGGCGACGGGCAAGCCCGTGACCAACGCCCCGCCCCGGCCCTTCACTCCCATTCGCACGCCATGATGATCCGCCGCTCCATTTTTTTAGCGATGTTGTCCGGCGCGACGATTACCTGCGCGCAATCAACAGTGGAACCGAAGCGCGTACTCCCGGGTCCACTGCCCAAAACAACCGTGACCAGCGGCGTGCCGGCCTCGCTCACACCGGCGAACGTCGCACCGGCCAATCCGACCGGCGCAAGTGAATCATCCGGTTCAATCACCCCCATTAAAATTCAAGCGCCGGAAGAACCCAAAATTCTCACGCTGACACCGCAAGACCTCCGCCCCGGATCGTCGCCGCCCCCGCCCCCCGCCCCATCCGCCTGGACCGCCGCTCCCGCCGGCACGAATCATTGGAACCCACCGCTCACGCCGACCACCTCACCTTGGACTCCCAAACCGGCACCCGCCAATAATCACTGGGACACCAAGCCGGCCGCGCCCAGTCACAATTGGAAATAAGCCTCTTCGTTTTTGTGCGGACGATTTGGTAGAGTCCGGCCCGATGCTTCCGCAATCCTATAACCGCTGCTGGGTTGAGATTGATCTCGCCGCTTTGCGCGAAAACCTGAACAGCATCCGCCGCCGGCTCGCTCCGCACACCCGCATTCTCGCCGTCGTCAAAGCGGACGCCTATGGCCACGGCCTTCCCCAAGTCGCCGCCACGTTGATGCAGAGCGGCGTGGACGGTTTTGGGGTCGCCAATCTGGCCGAAGCCATCACGCTCCGCCAACTTGGCGGACCGGGTTGGCCCATCCTCCTCTTTGGATCCGCGCTGTCATTCGAAATCGAAAAGCTCGTGGAACAGAACATTACACCGACCATTTCCAATCTCGCGGAAGCCGAGCAATTCGAAGCCGTGGCCACCGGCCAAAATCGGCAACTGCCCATCCAGATTGAAATTGATACCGGCATGGGACGCGTCGGGCTGTGGCACGAATCAGCCGCCGAAACCGTTCGCCAAATCGCCGCGCTCCCGCATCTGCGGATCACCGGGCTGTACACGCACTTTCCCAGCGCCGATGACGATGCCGGGGCGACCCAGCAGGAACTGGAACTTTTCCTGGCGCTCGCCCGGCAACTCAACCTCGCCGTCCCGCTCCACGCCGCGAACAGCGCCGCCCTCCTCAATTTCCCCGCCACCCATCTCGATCTCGTCCGTCCCGGCCTCGCGTTGTACGGGATCGCGCCGCAGATGACGCCGATGCTTACCTTCAAATCCCGGGTCGCATTCGTGAAAGACGTGGCCGCCGGGCGAACCATCAGTTACGGCCAAACATTCACCGCGCAACGCTCCATGAAAATTGCCACCATCGCCGCCGGCTACGCGGACGGTTTCCAGCGGCATCTCTCCAACCAAGCCTACGTCCTCGTGGCCGGTGTGCGCTGCCCCATCGTGGGCCGGGTCACCATGGATCAGATCATGGCCGATGTGACCGCCGTGACCGCGGTTCACAGCGGCGACGAAGTCGTCTTCATCGGCCGGCAAGGCTCGGAAGAAATCACGGCCACCGAAGTCGCCGGTTGGTGTGGCACCATCGCGTGGGAAGTCCTCTGCAATATCACCAAGACGGTCCGGGTCCCGCGCGTGTATCGCGGCACCGCCGCCGCCTGATCAGATTAGCGGGCGGTCAGCGAGACACTCGTCGTCTGTTGCATCGAAAAGTTGCCGCGCCGCTCGACGATTAACACCACCATCGTGACCCGATCGCCGGACTTCACATCCGCCAGCATTTCTGCCACCCGATCGAGCGATTGAAACTCTTCTCCGCCCACATGGGTGACGACGATTCCCCTGCGGATACCCGCACCGGCGGCGGGGCTGTCCGGTTGGACATCCGCCACCAACAACCCCTGCGCCAACGTCACTCCCAACGCCTCCGCCAGATCCCGGGTCAACGGCTGCGCCTGAACGCCAAACTTCTGCCACAGCATATCCGTGGCTGACAACTTGGGCAGCGCGGCCAGCTTCACCGCCGCCGTTCGGCTCTGGCCGGCGCGCTCGATGACGAATTGCACGACGTCGTCGCTCTTCTTGTGAATCAGGTGGCGCTGCAGTTTGAGCACGTCGGCAAATTTCTGGGCGTCCACTGTCACCACCCGGTCGTTCACCGCCAATCCGGCCTTCGCGGCCGGGCTGTCTGGTTGCACGGCGCTGATCACCACGCCACCGCGCTCCACGGCAAACCGCAGTCCCAACCACAACCGCGCCCGCTTCTCCGGCGAAAACCACACGCCCAACAAATTCGCCACCCGCCGCGCCGGTATCGCAAAACCAATTCCTTGCGCCTGCGACAAAATCGCCATGTTGATCCCCACGAGTTGACCGCGCGTGTTGATCAACGGCCCGCCGGAATTACCGGGATTGATCGCGGCATCCGTCTGCAACACATCATCAAACTCCACGTCGCCGCTGGTGTACTTCCGATTCTTGGCGCTGATGACGCCTTTGGTGACGGTGTGTTCCAGCCCAAACGGATTTCCCACCGCGATCACGGTCTCGCCCAACATCGTCTCATGTTCACTCGCGATCTCCACCGCCGGCAAGGCCGACTTCGGCTCGATCTTCAACAACGCCAGATCGTTTTTCTCGTCGCCGCTCACATATTGCGCGTCGTACCGCGTCCCGTCCGCCAACACGACGTGAATCTTGCTCGCCCGGCGCACCACATGAAAATTCGTCACCAACCACCCATCCTCATCCACAATCACGCCCGACCCGAGACTCTGACCGCCATCGCGTTCCCGGCTAGGCTCCCCGAAAAACTGCCGCCAGAAATCATCGAAAGGATCGCGATACTGCCGCTGCGTCAATCGCTCCGTGCTGATGTTCACCACCGCCGGCATCACCTTCTGTACCGCCCGCACGACCGGGTCGCGCGATGCGTCGTTGTCCGGCTCCGCACCGGCGATCGTGACCAAAAATAAACCCAAAAAACTGATTAGTTTTTTCATGCAGCACCCACTATATTCGGACGCAACGTGAGGAGCAAGTGATGGCCGCCACCCGCTACGGACAAATCCGCAATCAGCTTTTCCAAGAACAAGCACCCAACGGGATTGCCCCCACCCTGCTCCGCGACGCCGACAGCAATTACGTCCCCATCCCCATCAGCGAGCGGCTCGTCCAATGCATCTGGTTCGACCAACGACTGGCCGCCGGCCCACTCACTACCACCGAGGGCCGGCCCGTGCGCGTCATCTTTCCCGGTTGGTGGAACTTGGAGCGCGGCCCCGACTTTCATCACGCCACCATCCAGATTGGCGCTGAACCAGCCCGCACCGGCGCCATCGAAATCCATCTCCGCGCTGACGATTGGTTTCATCATCGCCACGACCACGACCCGCTTTATCAAGACGTCATCCTTCACGTCGTTCTATGGAGTGCCGGCAGCCATCGCGCGCCACGCGGGATTCCGCAAATCGTCCTCGAACACCAACTCGCCGCCCCGCTCGAACAACTTCACGACGAAATTGATCTCGAAGCCTATCCCCACAATGCCGCCGGTCACGGCGGACAATGCTCCCAAATCCTACCCGATCTGCCCGCTGACAAAGTCCGGGAACTTCTGGCGGAGGCCGGTGACGAACGGTTCCTTACCAAGACCCGGCGTTTCACCCGCTGGCTGCAGCGCACTTCACCTGAACAAACATTTTACGAAGGCTGGATGGAAGCCCTCGGTTACAAAGCCAACAAACAAGCTTTCCGCACCCTCGCCCAGCGCACGCCGGTGACGCTTTTAGACGGCCAACACCTCGCCCCGCTCCTCTTCGGTCTCGCCAACTTCCTCCCCCGCACCGCCGGCGGCGACGCCTACGCCAAACGTCTCTGGAGTCGGTGGTGGAAACTCCGTCCCGATTACGAAGAACAAATTCTCCCGCTCACCGCGTGGCGACTCCACGGTATCCGGCCCGCCAACCACCCGCATCGCCGGCTCGGAGCTGCGGTCGCTTTATTGAAACGTCACCCCAACTTGATGGAAAAAGTCATCGGCGCCATTGAGAGTGACGGTGACCCGGCCAAACTGTTCGCCAATATCCGCGACGATTACTGGAGCCGCCACTTCACCCTCGCCGGCAAAGCGCAGGCGAAAGATACGGAGTTGATTGGGGCCGCGCGGGCGACAGAAATTGTCACCAACATTATTCTCCCCTTCGCCGCCGCCCTCGCCGAACAACGCGGCGACCCCGCGCTCGTCGCTCAAGTGAAATCCCGTTACGCCGGCAACCGCCCCGCCCCATCCAACTCGATCCTGCGGCTGGCCGGGCAGCAACTTTTTGCCGCCGCCACGACCGCCCGAAAATTCACCCCGACAGCCCGGCATCAACAAGGGTTGATTCAGATTTTTCAGGACTTCTGCCTGAACGATAAAAGCGCCTGCGCCAACTGCCAATTCCCGGAGTTGGTCCGCCGTTGGAATGCGGGCTAGCGCGCGCCGCTCACTTCGTCCGCAATCTCCGCAATTGCTCTTTCAAATCGGCTTCGCCGGCGGGCGTGGTGGCGGTAATCGTCCGATCCGTAATGGGCGCCGCCGGTGTTTTGATGATCGCACTTGGCCCTCGCCGATCAGACTCGGGTGTTCGCCGGGCGGCGAAGTTTTTCTGCGGCGTCACGCTGGTTGCGCGGATGCCCAGCCGAACCGTCCCCAAATCTCGTTGGCGCGTGTCCACAATCGGCGACGCCACCCGGCCATCGGTGAGCGGTGAAACGGTTGTGCCGTAGGTACTGCTGGGCAGGACGTTGAGGTTGAGACTCTTCGGATCAATGACCTTGCGGTTCACCTCATCCGCGCGCCGATTGCCGGTGAACGTTCGGAGCACCTGCGCTTCCGTGGTCACGGCGGTCAGTAACAGCAACGCCAGCAAAGTCTTCATGTTGATTCCAGTTGGTGCGGACGAGAGGAGTTGAACCTCCACGACCTTGCGGTCACAGCCTCCTGAGGGCTGCGCGTCTGCCAATTCCGCCACGTCCGCCTCCGCAAACTTCGCGCACTATAGCCAGCACCCCGGGGGGGCGCAATGTTATTGTCAGGGTTTAGCGGACGCAGGAGCGTCATCACTTTGGGTCGGTGCCGTGCGCAGCCAGTCGAGTGCGGTTTCCTCACCGAAGGCGAGCACGTCATCGAAATACTTGGTCATCTCTTGTTCCGTGGCGAGTTCCGCAGCGCCGTGCTCGACCTCGGCCAGCAACGTTTTCAATTCCTGCCGGCGTTCTTGGATGGCGGCGGTGCGGTCGCGCTTGGCGGTGTTAAATGCGGTATCAAACCCCGCCGTAATGATGGCGAGTTCGATGGATTGACCGATGAACTCATGGAGGAGAAACGGCGGCGCCTCCTGTAGCGCCTGCGCCAGTCGGAGCAAGCCGGACGCAAGCGTCGGGTCGGCCCGGACGGCGTTCACCAATTCCCGCGCCATCTGCGGCCCGGGTGTGTCGGGCATGAATCCCAATCGGCGGGCGGAGAACGGTGAGTATCCCGCCGCTTCCAGCAACCGGATGCGCGCCCGCGCGGAGCTCGGCGCGTAGTCGCGGAAATGGGTTGCGGTCACCGTCAACTTCGGTGGATTCACGGCGGCGTGGATGACGCCGGTCGCTTGCAACCAATGGGCCGCGAGCCAGGGCACAAGGTTGTCGGGTTCGGCTTGTTGCATGTGTCGCAGCCAGTGCCCGGCGACTTCCCGATCCCCTTGCCGAGCGGCAAACAACGCGTACCGGGTCACCACGGCGATGTTCGTGCCGCTGCCGGCGAGGGCGGATTCGTAGAGCGCGCGGCGAGTGGTCCAGTCGGTAATCAATTCCGCGGCGCCCCACTGCATCTGCCAGTCCGCGGGATTCTTCTCCGCCGTTGCCCGCAGCAACGCCGGGTCCACACGCGTGATAACGAGTGATTCCGCCGTCTGCAATTGTCCGGATTGCCGGCGCGCGCGATCCACACGGCGAAAATCTTCAAAGGTGGGCAGCGGATCGGCCCGCAGGTTTGTGGTCAGACAAAGCGCCGCGATGAGCAGCAGTTTTTGAATCATATATTTACCAGCGGTACTGTATGCTGCGCCGGCAATGGCTGTCAAAATTGATTTGGCCAAGCACACGATCACGTTGAGCGTGGGCGATTTGGTGGCGGAGCCGATGCTGAATGTCGGGCGCGTGGCCGGCTTGAGCGTGTGGGCACGGATGGAGATGGGGCGCGACGTCCACATCCAGCATCAACGCGCCCAAGCGGATTTGCACGAGGGATACGCGCGAGAGATCCGGGTGCGGCATGAGACGACGGTGGATGAATTTGCGGTGACGATTCAAGGCCGGATTGATGGGGTTTATCCGCCCCGCAATGGCGGGCCGACGGTGGTCGAGGAGATCAAATCAGTCGTTTTGCCGCCGCTGCTGTTCGCTTCCCTGTCGGTGCAATCACATCCGCATTATGTGGAGCAGTTGCGATTGTACTGTTTCTTTGTGACCGGCGAGGCGGCGGGCCGGCTGGTGTACATCAATGTGGCCGGTGGGGCGCGCAAGGAAATCGAGATTGCCGGGCCATTCGATGATTGCGCGGAGTTGGTGGCGAGCCGGGTGCGGGCACTGATTGCGCAGGAGCGAGCCGGTGTGGAGCGCCGGGCACATCGGAAACTGGCCGCAGCCAACTTGCGATTTCCTCACGACCGGCCACGGCGGCAGCAAGACGAGATGATCGCGGCGGTCGAGCGGACGCTGGCGGCGGGCCGGCATTTGATGGTGTCGGCGCCTTCGGGCACCGGGAAAACAGCGGGCGCGTTGTATCCGGTCATGCGCCACGCGTTGACCGAAGGGCAGCGGGTGTTTTTTGTGACGGCGAAAAATACGCAACAGACGCAGGCGTTGGCGACGTTGCGGGCAATGGCGACTCCGAGCGGGGTGGCGTTCCGGGCGCGGGAGAAGATGTGCATCAATAATGTGTACGCGTGCCGGGAAGAGTTTTGTCCGCACTTACAGATGTTCGCGTTGAAGTTGGCGCGGTCGCGCGTGATCGAGCGGTTGCTCGGGCAACAGGTCATCACGCCGGATGATCTGATCGCCGCCGGGCAGGGAGTGAATTTGTGTCCGTTTGAGTTGGCGCTGTTGGAGGCCGAGCGGACGGATGCGATTGTGTGCGATTACAATTACGTGTTCGACCCGCAGGTTTATCTACGCCGGTTTTTTCAGGATGAGGATTATTCGGACGCGATCCTGGTGATTGATGAGGCGCACAATCTCGTCCAGCGCGCGCTGGATTATTACTCGCCGGCGTTGCACCGGTCGAAGTTGCGCGAGTTGTCCCACCAGATGACGCGACTGGAGCCGGCGTTGGCACGGGATTTCCGGAATCTGTTGCGGTTGTTGAATGAGTTTTTTGAGCGCCAGGACGAGCAAGCCGGGGATGAGTATTCGCAGGAGGACACGCCGCAGGCGCCGCAATTCACCATCGAATCACCGCGCGCGTTCTTCGAGGAGTTGCGCCCGACGGTCAGCAAGCTGGCGGTGCGGTTCATGTTGGACAAGATCACGAGCGGCCGGGCGGTTGCGGACGATCCGGTGGAGGAGTTTTTCGCGGAGTTTGGGCAGTTCTGTTCCGTGCTGGCGATGGCAGGCGAGGAGTTCGCCTACGTGTACGACCGGCGCGGCGGGGGCGCGGTGAAGGTGGTGTGCTTGGATGCATCGCGGCAATTGGCCGAGCGGCTGGCGGGGTTTCACAGTGTGATCGCGATGTCGGCGACATTGGCCCCGATGGATTTTTATCGGGCAATGCTGGGGTTTGATGTGGCGCGGACGGACTCGTTGATATTGGCGTCACCGTTCCCGCCCGCGAACCGGTTGATCGCGGTGGTGCCGAGTGTGATGACGACGTATCAGCGCCGGGCGGCCGGGTATGGCAAGATTGCGGAGATCATTGCGACCACGGTGGCGGCCCGGCGGGGAAATTATATGGCGTTGTTCCCGAGTTACGATTTCCTGCGGAGCGTGGCGGAACGGTTGCCCGAGGGGGATTGGGAGACGTTGGTGCAGGAGGCCAAGATGGGCGAGCCGGAGCGGCAGGCGGTGCTGGATTGGTTGGGATCTAATGAGCCGCCCAAGTTGGTGGTGGCGGTGCAGGGGGGGGCGTTGGCGGAGGGGGTGGATTACCCCGGGGAGGTCTTGTCGGGGGTGATCGTGGTTAGTCCGGCGCTGCCACAAGTAAGTTATGAACGGGAGTTGATGCGGAAGTTTTATGACCAGCGGCACGGCAAGGGTTTTGAATTTGCGTACCTCTATCCCGGCATGAACCGGGTCATCCAGTCGGTGGGGCGACTCATTCGGAGTGAGACGGACCGGGGGGTGGCGTTGCTGGTGTGTCAGCGGTTCGTTCAGAACCAGTACACGGCATTGTTCCCTTCCGAGTGGTTACCAAACGGAGAGCCATTGATTTGCAGAGACTTAGGAAAACAATTAAGCGCATTTTGGGGTGAATCGGCTTTACATACCCCGTTACCTAAGTATAGTCAGCCAGCTTGAAAGAGGAGGTCGCAGCACTCGGCATGATACCGTCACAGGAAAAGTATTCTCAATTTGATACGTTGGAGAGCGGGATCGTCGCCGCGCAGGATTGGTTGTTGGACCAGCAGGCTGCCGATGGGCATTGGTGCGCGGAATTAGAAGGCGACACCATTCTGGAATCCGAATACATCCTCTATCTCCATTTCACTGACCAGTTCGACCGGGAAAAGCTCCGCAAAGCGGCGAATTACATCCGCTCCAAATCCCTCCCGCAAGGTGGCTGGGCGATTTACCCCGGCGGGCCGATGGAACTGAACGCTTCCGTCAAATCCTATCTCGTCCTCAAGATGGCCGGCGACGCGCTGGAGGCACCGCACATGGTTCGCGCGAGGCAGGCAATCCTCGCCGGCGGCGGCGTGACCCGGTGCAACACGTTTACAAAAATTTACCTCGCGATGGTCGGTCTGTATCCGTGGGACGGCTGCCCCGCGATTCCGCCCGAACTAATTTTGATGCCGAAATGGTTCAGTTTCAGCATCTACAACATGTCCTCCTGGTCGCGCGCCATGTTGGTGCCGCTGGCGATCATCCGCGCCCGTCAACCCGTGAAACCGCTGGCGCCGGCGTGGCAGATTGATGAGTTGTGGGTCGGCGGTCGTGATCACGCGGACACCCGGCTGCCGCGCGACACGCGGACGTTTACGTGGCGCAATTTCTTTTTGGCGGTGGATTCGTATCTCAAGTTTTTTGAGCGCCACTCGCTGAAGCCGTTCCGCAAATTTTCGCTGCGCCGGTGTGAGCGTTGGGTCATTGAACACGGTCGGCTGCCCGGCGGTTTGGGCGCGATTTTCCCCGCCATGGCGAACTATGTGATGTCGCTGCGCGTGCTCGGTTATGCGAATGACAGTTATCTCGTTGCCCACGGCATTCGCGAGATGGCGGCGCTCGAAATCCAAGATTGCGACACGCTCCGCATTCAACCCTGTTTCTCGCCCGTGTGGGATACCGCGATCAGCGTGAATGCGTTGAACGAGGCCGGCTTATCGCCCGATCATGAATCGTTGGTGCGCGCTGCCCGGTGGTTGCTCGACAAGGAAGTTCGCCGCCCCAGCGATTGGTGCGTGAAACATTCGGAAAGCCACCGGTACACGGAGCCGAACAAGCCGGTCGGCGGTTGGTACTTCGAGTACAACAACGAACTATATCCGGATGTGGACGACACGATCATGGTGTTGATGGCGCTCAACCGGCTCCAGACGCCGTTTGATCGGGAAAAGTCGGCGGCGGTGCGGCGCGGGATTCGCTGGGTGCTGGGGATGCAATGCAGCGATGGTGGTTGGGCGGCGTTTGATCGTGACAATGACAAGTGGCTTTTCACCCAAGTGCCGTTCGCCGACCACAACGCGATGATTGACCCGGCCACGTCGGACATTACGGCGCGGGTGTTGGAGTGCTTGAGCCATTTTGGATTCACACTCGAAGACAAGTGCGTGCAACGGGCGATGAATTTTCTCAAACGCGATCAGTGTACGGATGGTTCGTGGTTTGGCCGGTGGGGCACGAATTACGTGTACGGCACTTGGCAGGTGTTGCGCGGGTTGAACTGCATCGGCGAAGACATGGAATCACCTTACGTCCGCCGGGCCGTGGCGTGGCTGAAAAACGCCCAGAATACCGACGGTGGCTGGGGCGAGAGCGTCCGCAGTTACGATGACGCCGCGTACAAAGGCATCGGCACCAGCACGGCCTCGCAAACCGCTTGGGGGATCATGGGGTTGCTCTCGGCCGGCGAGGCTGATTCCGCCGAAGTCGCGCGCGGGGTGCAGTATTTGATCAACCGTCAGGAACTCGACGGCACGTGGGATGAACAATTGTTCACCGGCACGGGTTTCCCGAAAGTTTTCTACCTGCGGTATCACTACTACCGGCATTATTTTCCGCTGATGGCGCTCGGCATGTATGCCCGCCTGAAACACCAACAATTCCCGCCCGTGCCGCGCGAGCCGCACAAGTCACGCGCGCTGGAGCAATTTTACAAACAACCCCGGCTGTTCCGCCGGGTCGCCCGCCTGCGTGCGTTGGCGCAGTTGGATACTTTGTAATCGAACAAGGAGACGAAAGCCCATGAGATTCCCGTTAGCATTATCCGTCAAAATCGCGAAACACATCATTTCGCATCAAGTCCGCAAAGTGGAAAAGTTCGCGCTGGTGCTCCAGCTCGAACCGCTCCACACCTGCAACCTCACCTGCACCGGGTGCGGACGGATTCGGGAGTACTCCACCTCATTGAAGGACATGATGAGCTTGGAAGATTGCCTCGCGTCCGCTGCTGAGTGCAACGCTCCCATGGTCTCGCTCTGCGGCGGTGAGCCGACGATTTATCCGAAGATCGAAGAACTGGTGGCCGGCCTCCTCGATCAAGGCCGGATCATTTACATTTGCACCAATGGCATGTTCATGCGGAAAAAGATGCGTGAGTGGCTCGCTCGGACGTACCGCGCGAAGACCGAGCCGCAACTCGCCCAGTTGCTAGCCAAGAATTTGATCACCGAGAAAGAAGCCGCCGAAATCCGCAAAGGCAAAAACGACGGCCGCCCCAGCATCGCCCCCAGTAAATGGATGTATTGGAACGTCCACGTGGACAGCCTCGAATACGTGCATGACCTCATCGTCGAGCGGGAAGGTGTGTTCAAGGAATGTATTGAAGCCATCAAAATGGCAAAGATCCTCGGTTATCAGGTCGCGACCAATACCACCGTGTTCAAAGAAACCGACATGAACGATGTCGAACACATGTTCGACTTCCTTTCCAACCTCGGCGTGGACGGGCACACCATCAGCCCCGGCTACGAGTATGATGCCGCCAAGAAAGACATGATCAAGCGGCTCGGGAAGCAACCCGAAGATTTCTTTCTCACCCGCAAGATGACAAACCAGAAGTTCGCCAAAATCATGGAATGGGGCCAGAAGTACACGCTGTTGGGCTCGCCCATCTATTTGGAATTTCTCGCCGGCAAACGGGACTTGACTTGCACCGCGTGGGCGATCCCCACCCGCAACGTCAAAGGCTGGAAAGCCCCCTGCTACCTGATGACCGACGGCCATTACGACCGATACCACGAGATGCTCGAGAAAGTGGACTGGACCAAGTACGGCGTCGTCAACGGCGTCGCGCGGGATCCGCGCTGCGAAAACTGCATGGTGCACTGCGGCTATGAACCCACGCCGTCCCTCGGCATTGACAAAGCGCCTGGCGACACGTGGAAACTCATCCGCTACAACTTCGGCGCAAAACCCAAGCCCGTTTCTGACATCGCGCATGTGGACGCGTTCAACGGCGTCAGCACCGGCCGCGGTCACCTCACCGGCAAGAAAGACTCCGTGCAATCGAACATTCAACAAGTGCTCGCCGAGAAGGAAGTCAACGCCGCCGTCGCGGCGGGGAAATCCGACGAAGGCTGCTGCAAGAACTGACGTTCAGCAGCGCCATAGTTGAGCCGCTGACTTCGATGATTGCCATTCTTGTCGCCGTTAAACAAGAGTTGCACCCGATTCTTCGGCTCGCCCAGGCCGAACACATCGTCCGCCAAGCGCACCTGGATTTTCATGAGGGCACGCTTGGCGGCCAGCCGGTCGCGTTGCTCGCCCTCGGCGTCGGGAAAGAATGCGCGCGGATCGCCGCCGAAATGACGATCAAGTGTTACCGACCCGACCTCGTCATCACCGCCGGCTTTGGCGGTGGATTAAGTGCCGAAGTTGCAGACGGTGACTTGATCATTGGGACAGAGATTCTCGAGTTGAAAGCCGACCGTGGCAGCGAAGTGAGCTGGCAATCGGCGCATAAACTGCAATGCCTCCATTCGCTTGACCAGTTTCAAGGCAACTTCCGCGTTCACTACGGCAAATTGATAACCACGGAAGAAATGGTGCTGAAAGCCGCCAACAAACAACGAATCGGTCAAGCGACCGGCGCTCTCGCCGTGGACATGGAGACCAGTGCCGTGGCCGCTGTCTGTGTCGCTCACAAGATTGATTTTCTCGCCGTGCGGTGCATCACCGATAATGACCACGAGGATCTCCCCAACGAATTCAACGACTTCTTCGTCCTCGGCCAACTCAAACGCCGGCGCGTCCTCTCCGCCTGTGCCCGCGACCCGCGGTTGATTTTCGACCTCGCCCGCCTCGGTTACCGCGCCAGTAGCGCTGGCCAGACGCTCGCGCGCTTCTTGGCCGCTGCGGTGCAACAAGTGCACCTGCCCACCATGACGAATCGCGTCGCCGCCTGAAATCCTCGCGCCGACGGGCAGCCTTACTGTTGCTGCTGCTCTTGCATCAGCTTGTCCACCTTGCCGCCCCATTGCAGGACGGTGGCGTAGCCCTTTTCTTTTTCCGCAGCGGCCTTGTCACCGGCTTTCATGTAGTACATGGAGAGACTGGTGTGCGCGAGCATGTCATTCGGATTGATCGCCACGGCGCGTTTACCGGCTTCGATGGCTTCCGGAATCTGGCCGGCCCGCAGATACGCCATCCCCAACGCGTGCCACGCATCGAAGTACTGGGGATCGAGCGCGACGGCTTGCTGGTAGTTCGTGATGGCGTTCGCGAATTCCGCCAACGAAAACTCCAACATCCCCTGATCGTAAAATTCTTCCTTCGTCATAACTTCAAAATTGCCTCCACCAAACCCGGTATCGTGTGCGGATTCGCCTCGACGGCGACGGTGAGACCGTTCGCCACCGCCGCAGCGGTTGTCTGCGGCCCGATGCTGATGAACTTGGTCGTCAGCGCTTTCGTCTCCACCAGCTTGCAGAAATTGTTCACTGTACTCGAACTGGTGAACGTGACAATGTCCGCGCCCTCCGCCAGCAACCGCGCTCGGTGACCGGTCCGGTCATCCGAATCCAGCACGGTCTGGTAGGCGTCAATATCATCCACAATCCCACCGAGGTCTTCCAAGCCACGCGCCAGCCGCTCGTCCGCGAGATCAGCGCGCGGGAGGAGAAACTTGAGATTCTCGCAACTCACATCCGACTTGAACTTCGCCAGCAACGCCTCCGTCGTGAACTCGTCCGGCTGCAAATCCACCGCCACATAAAAATCCCGCAACTTCTCCGTCGTCGCCACCCCCACCGACGCAATGCGCGCCGGCCCGAGCGAGCGGATATCATCAAACTTCGCGCAAAACTCGCGGAAGAACGCCGTCACTCCGTTCGGACTCGTGAACACCAGCCAATCATATTCCCCCAACCCACCCAACGCCTCCCGTAATGGGGCCAGCGATTTCGGCGGCTTGATCTCAATGGTGGGAATCTCCAGCACATCCGCACCCAAGTCGGCCAACTGCCGCACCAAATCGCTCGCCTGCTCCCGGCTCCGTGTCACCACAATCCGTTTCCCAAACAACGGTCGCTGCTCAAACCACTCCAGCCGCTCCCGCAAGCGCGCCACCTCTCCGATGATCGTCACCGCCGGTGGCTGAAAGTTCTCCCGCGCCACCACCTCCGCAATGGTCGCGAGCGTGCCGGTAATCGTCCGCTGATTCGGGGTCGTCCCGCGATGCACCATCGCCACCGGCGTGTCTGCCGCCAATCCGTGACGCATCAATTCGCCGGCAATCTTCCCGATCCGTTCCACTCCCATCAAAATCACGCGCGTCCCAAAGAACTTCGCCACATTCTCCCAATCCACCTGCGTCTCGCCCTTCGTCGGGTCTTCGTGCCCGGTAATCACCATGAACGCCGTCGCCACCGCGCGATGCGTCACCGGAATCCCCGCATACGCCGGCGCGGCAATGGACGAACTGATGCCCGGCACGATCTCGAACGCCACCCCGGCCTGCCGCAATTCATCCGCCTCCTCGCTCCCGCGCCCGAACACAAACGGATCGCCCCCCTTCAATCGCGTGACTACCTTCCCCTCCCGGCCGCGTTTCACGAGATACGCGTTCGTCTCCTCCTGCGTCATCACATGCTTCTTCGGCAACTTCCCCGCAAACACCAACTCCGCCTCCGCCCGCGCATGCTTCAACAACGCCGGGTTCACCAGATTGTCATACACAATCACATCCGCCCGCTGAATACACTCCAACCCCTTCACAGTAATCAACCCCACATCACCGGGCCCCGCGCCGACTAGATACACTTTGCCTGTGTTGTTCATTTTAATTGTGGCCACGCACCGCGAATGCGGCCCTCGTGGAAAAGTAATTGTTCCTTGGCAGGGACGCCAGTGAACAGTTCACCACTTACATTCAGCACGGCCTTGCCGACTTCTGCAACCGGCAACGCTTCCACGAGTTGTTGCGCCCCCGGCAACATCGTGTGCCATTGCCGGGATAATTCCGCGGCATCGGGCGTTGGTCCGGCAAAGGACAATGCCGCGACTTCCGCCGCGGAGTACCGCGCCGACCGGCCGGCCTGCTCCAAAATTCCTTGGGGGGTGAAGCCGGGATCCTTCCCGCACGCCGCCCACGCGAGATAACCGAGCGGCTGGATGCGGTGGTGGCAGGTGATCACGTCCACCCAGTCGCGCACTTCCAACCGACCGACCAACGCGAGAACTTTGTTCGTCGCCAGATCAAACGGATGCAACGTCAGTCCGAAATCGGGGTGTTCAACCAACGGAAAGAACCGGAACGCACTATCCTGCACCCACTGCAACACCACACCTTCAACGCCTTTCACGATATTGGCTTCGACAAACGTGTCCCGCGAACGAACAACCTCCACCGTGTAGCCCGCGGTCTGCAACAACTGCCGGTCAGCTTCCCATGTCGCGGCCAACGCTTCCGCCGTGTCATGAAACAAATCAATGTCACGCGAGACGCGTGCGCCAGCCGCGACCGAATTGAGCGCCACACCCCCCGCCACGTAACTCTCGCCCGACGCGATGCGTTGGCGGGCGATTAGGCGGCAGAGAGTGCGTTGGAATTCTGTAAGAGCCATTGTTTCAGTGGGGCAACCCGGCGCAAAGCCGCCACGTCGCCGTGCCGCTCGATGTACCGCAATGCCTGCAACGCTTCCGGCAGCGTTGTCGGGTAGTAGTCCTCACGACAAAACCACAGGCACCGCGCCCGGTATTCGTCCACCAGCACGTTGACTTGCGATAAAACATTCTCCGCCGTGAGCGTCATCGGTGGAAGTGTAGCGGATGCGATGGAGATTATGCAAACGGTTTGACCTGTCTCGCCAACCGCTCGCCCAACTCCCGCGCCGCGGCCGGCGCGCCAGCTACCTCGCCCCGCCGCGTCTCGGTTTCAAAGCGCGCGCCGACGAGATGTAACTGGCCGTTGACGATCCGCGCGTATGCGGGGAATGGGACCTGACACCCGCCGCCGAGCGATCGCAGAAAGGCGCGCTCAGCCTCGACGCAGGCCCGAGTGTCGGCGTGTTCTATCGCGGACAACAACCGTCGCGTCTCGGCATCGGCTTCCCGGCATTCGACGCCGATGGCGCCCTGCCCGACCGCCGGAATCATCACGTCGAGTTCCAGCTTCTGACAGTGGAGGCCGGTCAGGTTCGGCCACATGTTCAGGCGGTTGAGGCCGGCGGCGGCGAGAATGGTCGCTTCGAGCGTCGCGCTCTCGCGGAGCTTGCGAATGCGCGTATCCACATTGCCGCGAATCTCTTCGATATGCAGGTCGGGACGGCGCGCCAGGAGTTGTGCGCGGCGGCGCACACTGCTGCTGGCGACGTACGCTCCATTTGGCAAATCGTCCACCGTCCGGCAGGTTTTGGAAATGAAGACATCCCGAGGATCTTCCCGAACCGGGACGGCGCCGAGCGTGAGACCGGGTGGCAACGCCGTCGGTAAATCTTTCAGACTGTGGATGGCGATATCAATCGTGCCGGCCAGCAACTGGTCTTCGATTTCTTTGGTGAACAGACCTTTCCCGCCGGCTGTGGCGAGCGAAACATCGGCAAATTTGTCGCCGCTGGTCTTGATGATGTGCCGCTGGATTTCCAAGCCGGGATGGGCTTGATGAAGATAGCCACTAACGAGTTCGACTTGCGCCAGCGCGAGCGGGCTGCCCCGGGTGCCGATGATGAGCGGTTTCACGTCTGCACCGCCCGGTAAGGTGTCAGAGCCGGGTGCGCCGATGTTCCTTCAAACCACGTCATGAACCGTTCCACGTGCCCGGCAATCAATTCCCGGCACGCCACGATCTCCTGTTCCCGCACGGCCCGGTTCTGCTGGGCGATCTGCTGCAAATCGTCAATGTCGTACAAGTACACGCCGTCAATCTCCTCACACGCCCGCTCCGCGTCGCGTGGCACGGCGATATCAATCAGAAACAACGGCCGGTGCTTGCGCGCTTTCATCAGCGGCGTCAGTTTTTCCCGCGTGATAATCGGATGCGGCGCGGCCGTCGCGCTGATCACAATGTCCACGCAGCCAAAATGTGTGGGCCAGTCGTCATACGAAATCGCCACCCCCCCCAGTTGCCCCGCCAATGCCTCCGCCCGTTCGTGCGTCCGACTACACACGAGAATCTTGCCGGCCCCGCGACTGCGCAACGCCTTCGCCGTCGCCTCGCTCATTTCACCCGTGCCCACCACCATCACCGTCCGCGCCGCCAACTCACCGAAAATCTTCCCTGCCAGATCCACGGCCACATTCCCGACCGAGGTGGAGCCGCGGTTGATGGCTGTGCAGGTGCGCACCTGTTTCGCCGCGGCGAACGTTTTCTGGAACAGCCGGTTCAACGCCTTGCCAGTCGCGCCCACCTGTTGCGCGGCCTCATACGCGGTCTTCACCTGCCCCAAAATCTCCGTCTCACCGAGCACCATCGAATCCAACCCGCTCGCCACCTCCAACAAATGCCGGATGCAATCCCGGTCGTGGTGTTCGTACAAGTGCGCCGTGACCGAGTCCGGCAACTGATGGCGCGCCTGCCAGAATTGCCGCACCGCCGCGCTCGCCTGCCCGCCATCGGCCGCCAACGCGTACACCTCGACGCGATTGCACGTCGAAAGCAACGCCGCCTCCCGCAACTGCGTCGCGCCGATCAACTCGCACGTCACCTCCCCGAGCTTGCCAGGCGCAATCGCGAGCCGTTCCCGCACCTCGACCGGCGCGCTGCGATGATTCAGTCCAATGACGATGAGATTCATGGTCGCCACAAACTCACGGCCCAGTACCCCCCCAACATGAACGTAAACGCCGCCATGGACACCACCGCCACCTTGCGCCCGCGCCACGTCCCGCCCCAATGCGCGGCCAACAACGCCGCGTACGCCCCCCACACCGTCAACGCCCACGCAATCTTCGGCGTCGTCCAATGTCCGACGATCCGGTACGACACAAACCCGCCGATCACCCCGGCCGTCAACATCACAAAACCCATCACCAGCAACCGAAACTGGATCACGTCGAGCTTTTCAATGGATGGCAGCAACAAGAATGACGACGACAATTTCCGCGACTTCAACTGCCGCTCCTGCCACAAATACATCGCGCCCGTCACGAACGCCAAAGCGAACGCCCCCCCGGCCACGACCGCAATCGCCGCGTGAAATTCCACCCACCCACTACGCGTCAGCGGTGTCGCACGCGGCACATCCACCGGTAACAGCAACGCCGCCAAACAAATCACCAACACCAACGGCGCCGTGAACGCCCCGAGAAACGACACCCGGTACGCCCCGCCCACCAACAGGTAAAACAGCACCGCCGCCCACGCGACAAACGCCGACGCCTCGAACAGATTCGTCAACGGACACCGCATCACCGCTTGCCCACGCCAGTACAAAAACGCGGTGTGCAACACAAACCCCAGCGCCATCGCCACGAAATTGAAACGCTGCAACGCATCCGCATCGCCACGCCCCCGCAGCCGGCGCAGCGTCACGATTCCGCTCACCAGATAAAACACCTGCGCGAGCCAAAGAAATGTTCGATCATCCATCATCGTCGGTCAGGCGCGTCAGCCGAACGCGCCGGTCTTTCGCCATCTGTTTCAAGAGTGCAGGATACGTGCGCCCCAGAAAACGTTCAAGATCGCCCCGCAACTGTTTCGCAAACGCCGGGCTGGCTCCGCCGGTTGAAATCGCCAACGTAATCCCGCCCCGCCGCACCAACGCCGGTACAATAAAATTTCCCGCCGCCGGTGGTGCGATGCAATTCACCAGCAACCCGCGGCGCTTCGCCTCCGCGCACACCCGCTCGTTCACCGCCACATCATTCGTCGCCGCCACCACCAACCGCGCCCCGCGCAGATCACCGCGCCGGTAACCGCGCCGTACCCAGCGAACCTTCGCGAATCGCTTGCTCATCGCCGGACTAATCACCGTGACAGAAGCCCCGGCCTTCAACAACGTCCCAATTTTACGCGACGCAACTTGACCACCGCCAACGACAACTACCGGCAAGTCGCGCAATTCGAGAAAAAGTGGATACCGCACACCACAGTTGTGCCTGCCCGCCGCCAGCCCGTCAAGCCGCGTCCCTGATCACTTGCAAAGGTCTCCACTCCCCATTGGCGTTCGCGCTGCCGCGCACCACCGCAACGGCAACCGCCGGGCGAGAGAAGCCTGATCCGATAAGCCCGTCATTAGAGGCGGGTGCGCCGGGTGGGATAAATGGCGCGGGGGTGTCTCCGTGTGGAAACACCCCCGCTTCGGAAACGGAAGGGCCGTAAGCCAGATTCTGTTTTGATAGCCATTTATCTAATGCGACCGGTACCCGCCACTCGAACGACGCGGGCCGCGTCTCGTGGCCTATTTGGTCTTGCTCCCGGTGGGGTTTTCCGTGCCGCCGGCATTGCGGCCGACGCGGTGAGCTCTTACCTCGCCTTTTCACCCTTACCCCGACTTGCGTCGAGGCGGTATATTTTCTGTGGCACTGTCCGTTGCCCGGTCATTACAACCGAACACCCCGGCTTGCGCCGGGTACCGCGCCCTATGGAGTCTGGACTTTCCTCCCTGGCCGTTGCCGGCCAGAGCGGCTATCCGCCCTTCCGAATTTTCAAAAATCAATCCGCCGGCCAAAACAAGATGCGCCCGCAGTTGTCGCAACTCACCAAACCATTGCCGCCCTTCGCGTCATGCGCCAACTGCGGCGGGATGTGGAGGTGACATCCCCCACAGTTCCCGTTACGAATCGGCACCACCGCCACGTCGCCTTTGCTCTTGATCAATCGCTGATAGCGCGACAACACATCCTCGTCCACCAGTTTTGCCAACTCCTCGCGCTCCACTTTGAGCTTGGTCATTTCGGATTCCATCGCCGCCGCGCGCTGCTGCAATTCGGATTTCGTGGCGTTGACCTTGCCCGTGACTTCCGCGACCAGCGCCTGCTCTTCCTTGATGGCCGGCTGTCGCTTCTCCACCGTATCCATCAATTCCAACTCGCGATCCTCAATCGCCTGAATCTCCGATTCCGCTTTCGCGATCTCCTTCAACAACGCCTGATACTCCGTGTTGGATTTGATCAGGGCAGACTGCGTTCGGTACTTGGCGGCCTGTGCTCGCTTGGATTCCGCGTCGAGTTCGAGTTTCTTGCGCTCGGATTCAATCTGCTTCGACTCATTCTTCATCTGGTCAAGTCGCGCGGTCTCTTGTTTCACTCGCGCGTCAACTGCGGCAACTTCAACGGGAATGCGGCCTAACTCTGCTTTGAGTTTCGCGAGGCGTGAATCGCGGTCTTGGAGGATGAGCAATTGTTCGACGATCGGAGCCATAGTTGGTATCACGCCGCCACTTTACCGCCTCGCCGGTGTCGCGCCAACAACTTTTCCACGTATTTGCCCAGAATGTCCGCCTCCAGGTTCACCCGCTCCCCCACTCGCCGCGACTGTAAATTGGTGATCGCGCGGGTGTGCGGAATGATCCAGATGCGAAACCAGTTCCGGCCGACCTCCGCCACGGTCAGGCTGATGCCGTCCACCGCGATGGAACCTTTATAGAGGACGTACCGCATCACGCTCGCCGGGGCGGTGACTTCCAACACGTAATCCTTACCCACCTGTTCCCAACGCCGGATCCGGCCGGTGCCATCCACATGGCCGAGCACAAAGTGCCCATCCAACCCGGCATTGGCGCGCAACGGTCGTTCGAGGTTCACGAAACTGCCGGCCTGCAAGTCGCCGAGATTGGTGACGCGGAGGGTCTCGTTCAGCACATCAAAGCGCAGCGTCCCGGCTCGCGCCGCCACCACGGTGAGACACGCGCCGTTCACCGCCACACTCTGGCCCAACCGCGCGCGAAACTTCGCCCGCACGATCAGCTCGGTGGATTTCTTCCCCGGTCGAATGGCGACAATCTCGCCCGCTGCCTCGACAATGCCAGTAAACATGCCCGCCAGACTATCATCTCACACCAGCGTCCGCAACGTCGCCGCGTCCGCCAAAAACTGCGCGGGGTCATCGTTGCGAACGTATTCCAACAACGCGAACCGGGCGCGCGTCGCCGTCTGCAAATACGTTTGCCACTCCGCCACGCCATCCGCCAGCGGTCGCCGGTCGTTGAATCCGCCCGGCCCCCAGTGGAACACGTGCAGATGCGCCAACCACGGCAACAACGGCGCCAAATCCGCACCCGGTCGAGGCTGCCAGAGCGTGAACAAGTTCGGATGATTCACCTCGCGCAACAGCTTCACAGTGGATTCCGTCGTCTCCGTGTGCGTGCCACCGTGATATTCGTACGCGACGCGAATCCCCGCCCGGTCGGCTAAATCCGCGATGCGCCGGGAATCCTCCACGACAGCCGTCCACGGCGTGTCCGCGTTGCCGGCCCAAACGCGAATCGTCGGGGCGTCGAGTTCCCGGGCGGCGGCAAGTACCGGCTCGAACTCTTGCCCCGTACCAACCCGGTAATAAGAACCATACGCGGCCACCGCCAGACCGGCTTCCCGCGTCAGCCGTCCCACTTCACTGGCCCGCACCAAGTCGCCATGCGGCACATGAATATCACCGCCCCACTCAATGCCGGTCAGTTGGGCGCGGACGACGAGATCCACGATCTCCCGCGGCGAGAGTTTGCGAAACGTGATCGAGACGAGGCCGGGCAGGATCATTACGCCATGATCGCGGCTTTCTCCCGCGTGATTTGATATTGCAGTGGTTGACCGGCCAAGTACCGGCGTAGTTCACCGATCATGTATTGCGCCATCCGCCGGCATTCGCCGTCCATTGAGCCGGCAATGTGAGGCGTGACGATGACGTTCGGCAGCGTGTAGAGCGGCGAGTCGGGCGGCGGCGGCTCGGGCCAGGTCACGTCGAGAATCGCCCAGAGATCCGGTCGCTGGTGCAGCGCGGTTACCAATTCCGGCTCGCGCACCACGGCGCCGCGAGATGTGTTGATAAATGTCGCGCCCGTCTTCATTGCGGCGAAATGCTGACCGGTCACCAAGCCCTCGGTTTCCTTTAACCACGGGGTGTGCAACGAGACGACATCGGACTGCTCGAATAACTCATCCAGCGTCACCAGGCGCACATCGAGTTTGTCGGCCTCCGTCTGCGTCACGTACGGATCGTAGGCGATCACCTTCACATCCAGCATCCGCAAACGCTCGCGCACCATGCGCCCAATGACGCCAAGCGATCCCAGGCCGACAGTCGTGCCAAACGCGCC
>Ga0105049_10001426_pt1 | contig 28234 bp, 30 predicted proteins | sample MAT06_FD_78087 | JGI IMG/M metagenome (GOLD analysis project Ga0105049, IMG submission 78087) | Freshwater microbial communities from Lake Fryxell liftoff mats and glacier meltwater in Antarctica - MAT-06 | ecosystem: Environmental > Aquatic > Freshwater > Ice > Liftoff microbial mat | place... | reverse complement strand
GGTGATCTTGTGGCGCAGTTGCGGGAAGTCGGATGCGGATTGACTATCGCCATTGCAAAAATCCGACGAGGCCGGGGCGTGAAGCCACCGGCCGTTTGCCTGTGGCATCCGAATGGGTTCCAGCGCGTCGCGCGGTGCTGGGCTTTTTGGCGCTGGCGCTGATCGCATCGGTTGCACCCTGGGCATTCATCCCGGGTCAGGGCGCGGCCTTTGCCAAGGGCGGGGACGATTCGTCCGGGTCAGGGTCAGGTGGCTCGGGTTCTGGCAGCTCGGGGTCGGGCAGTGACGACAGCGAAGATGAGGACGAGGACCACGGCGGCCACGGTGGTTCAGGTTCTGGCTCCGGTTCAGGGGGGTCGGGGTCGGGATCAGGCTCTGGTTCCGGATCAGGTGGCGGTTCGGGCGGTGGCGGCAACGGCGGCAATGGCGGCAACGAATTGCTGTGGGTCAGGTTCCGCGACGGCCATGTGGAACAGGTTCGCAACGGCACCTTTCTGCGCACCAACACCAGGGGAGTGCAGGTCGAGAAGCGCCGCGCCCTGCAGGGCGATCTGGTGCGGCTGTCGGCATTTCGCACCGCTTCCACCGCCTCGCGCGCCGAAGTTGACAGCCTGATCCTGCTCAGCCCATCGCAGCAGGCAGCGCAGGTGGTCGATCGCGGCGGCTGGACCGAGTTGATCGACCGCGGTACCTATCAATTGACCGATCCCAACGGCAATCTGGTAACGCGGCGTGCCGCGACAAGCGACGACATGCAGCGGATTTCGGTGATGGCCGGGCAGAACTGACCCGTTCAGCCCAGTTTGCCGCGTGCCGCGACCGCCAACAGCCCGGTCACAACACCATTTTCCACCAGATGCACCTGATCGAACAGGTTCGACACCACGCAGACATGGTTCGGGATGATCCTGACCCGGTCGCCGATGGCGGGGCGGCGGGCGCAGGCGGCGAAATCGGCGATGGCATGTTCTTCGTTCAGTGTGGTGATGACGGCTTCGGGGTAGCCCACCACATGACCATGGCCGGGCAAGGGGCAGGTATCGGCGGCCAGCGCCTTTGACCCCGCATCCAGCACCACCCTTGTTTCGGTCGGGCGGCTGACAACGGTGGCCAGCACCGTCAGGGCGCAATCCTGGTAGCCGCCTTGGCCAAAGGCGACCTGCATCCGGTCGGAATAGATATAGGTGCCGGGGCGCAACTCGGTGGCGGTGTCGCCCGCAACCGATTGGTAAAAATCCGGCGAGTTGCCCGAGCTGACCCGGGGCGGCGGCAGCCCGGCATGGCGCAGTTGCGCCACCGCCGCTGCCAGCCAGCGCTCGGCATCGGCGGGGCGGCCACGCGGCGGATAGGTCATCAGCCCGCCGAACCGCAGACCGGGCTCTGCCGCAATCCGGTAGGCCAGCGCCAGCGCCGCCTCGGGTGATTGTACGCCGCAGCGCAGGGCGCCGGTGTCGCATTCCACCAGCACGTTCAACGGGGCTGCCGCGCTGAACCGCGCCGCATAGCCCGCAACGGTTACGGCGCTGTCGGCGGTGACCGACAGAACCACCCGCCGGTTCAGCGCCGCCAGCCGGTCCAGCTTGGCCGCGCCAAGGATGTTGTAGGGCACAAAGATGTCGGCGATTCCGGCATCGGCCATCACCTCGGCCTCGCCCAGCTTCTGACAGGTGATCCCCACCGCCCCGAGTTCGATCTGGCGGAGGGCAAATCGCGGCAATTTGTGGGTCTTGATATGGGGCCGCAGCGCCACACCGATGCTGTCGGCATGGGTCTGAGCCCGTGCCAGATTGGCTTCGACCTTGCCAAGGTCGATCATGATGGCGGGGGTGTCGATCTGATCCATGACAGCAGGATGCGGTTTCCGGTGCGACGGCGCAATTGAAATCCGCTGCAGAAGGCAGCGGTCCGGGGGCAATCGCTGCGCGGATATTTCCTGGGCAGTCAAATCAACCCATGGCTGACAAAATAGAATCATTGTAATTCTCTATCTTCGGGAGCAGCTTTGTTATTTTCGTACCCTGCCTGCGGGAAGGATCTGATCCATGCCTGTTCTGAATGCAGCTTTGGCCTTTGCCATCACCATGCTGATTTTATCTTTGGTGACCAACGTGCTGGTTGAAACCATTCACCGGGTGATCCGGATGCGGCAAAAGGGCCTGCGGTTGATGCTGGGGCATTTGTTCGACCGCGTCATTGCCCCTTTGTGCCCCGGTGCCAATGCCGAAGCCCTCGACAAAAATCGCAGTGCCTTTCTTGACCTGATGACCATCAACCGTTCCCCGACCGGAACGGCGCTGAAAGGCGAAAAGTCGGTGGCCGACAGTGATGCGGGTTTCTGGCTTTGGCCATGGGATGGGCGCAGGCTCGACAATCTGGGGCTGGATGGCTTCATGTCGCGCCTCGGCGGCAGTGATTTCAGCGACGATATCCGAATGGCGGGGGCCGGCAGCCAAGCCGGTCTGAATACCGTGCTTTCCGATATCGGTCAGAAGTTTCAGGAATTCGGCGACGAGGCCAGCCAGTTCTTCCAGCGCCGCGCCCGGTTTCTGGCGGTGGTGGTGTCGATGGGGGCCGCCTGGTTCCTGTATGTCCATCCCTATGAGATATTTGCAACTTTCATCGACGACTCTGCCGTGGCGCAACGGGTCATAGACATGCAGGACCAGACGACGACAGATGCCATGGCGAAATTTGCGGCGGGAACAACCGACAACGAGCCAGCCGCACCAGTTGACACTGCAACAGTTGACGGCACGGGTCAAACCGACCCAGCCCAGATGGAAGCGGCAAAGGCCGAAGTAAAGGTTTATATAGACCAACTGACGACGGCAGGTGTGCCGATCGGCTGGACTGATGAAAGGCTGAAGGCGGCGGGGTTCGCGCAGTGGGAGTTCCTGAACCTTCCGTATCCGGTGCTTGGCGAAAAGCACAGTCTGACCACCATCGTCTGGTTGTTGCTTGGCGGCCTGCTGGTCGGGCTTGGCGGGCCATTCTGGTACGACCTGGTGAAATCGCTCAGCAGCATCCGGTCACTTGTCGGGTTGGGGGCGGCACCGTCCGACGCGGCGACCACTGCGGGCGGGGCACCCGGGCTGCCGCAAACCGCCATCGACCATTTCCTGACCAGTGCTGCCGGGCGCGATGCCGCAACCGGCGCTGCGGCGGCGGAGGAAGAAGATGAGCCGGCGGTCGGGTAGCGGCACAGCAAAGGGGGCATGACCATGGCAGAGTATGTGGTGACGGCAGGCAGGCTGAACTTCCGCTCCAGCGCCGACAGTTCGATTGCGGACAACATCATTGCCACCCTGTCCAGGGGGCATGTGCTGCATGGCGAGGAAACCCCGCCCGGCGGCGGCTGGCTGAGTGTTTCGGCGCAGTTGCCCGACGGGCGCGACGAGGTCGATGGCTTTGTCAGCGCCCGCTACGCGGTGGCTACGGCGGATCCGGTCGCGGCAGCGCCGCCGCCGGTTGGCGCGGGTTTGCCACCGGTTGCTCTGCCACCCAGCACCGTCATCGCCCTTGATGATCTGCGCAACCTTGCCCCGACTGGCAAAGACGCTTTCCTGTCGCCGCTGGCGGCGAACTGCAGCGCCGTTCGCGCGCACTATGGCCTGGACAATTCAACGCTTCATCTGTGCCATTTTCTGGCGCAACTGGCGCACGAGTCGGCTGGCTTTCGCACCATGCGCGAATATTGGGGCCCGACCAGAGCGCAAAAGGGATACGAAGGCCGGGCGGACCTTGGCAATCTGCAGCCGGGTGATGGCAAACGGTTCATGGGGCGCGGCTATATCCAGATTACCGGTCGCGCCAATTATGCGACCTATGGCGGGTTGCTCGGGCTGGCGCTGACCGCCAACCCGGTGCTGGCCGAAGACCCGCTGACCGCGCTGAACATCGCCTGCCTGTACTGGAAAAAGCGCGGTATCGACGACCCGGCCGGGCGCAACGATCTGGCAGAGGTGACGCGCCGGATCAATGGCGGCCAAACCGGCTTTGCCGAGCGGCGCGCACTGTTGCTCAAGGCACGCACGATCTGGCCCTGACCGGCCGCCCCCCCGGCTTGTCTGTCCTGCGTCCATGCGCTAGGCATTTGCTGCCTGACAGGTGGCCCATTGCCGCTGTCGGCCCAGCCGCAGCGGGAGAGTCAGATGCAGCCAATCGGGATCGGGATCATTGGAACCGGCGTCATTTCAGACGCTTACCTGAAGGCGGCGCCACAGTTTCCGGTGCTGCAGATGGTGGCATGTGCCGATATAAACAGCGCCGCCGCGCAGGCCAAGGCGGCGGCTTTCGGCATTGAAGCGGTGAGCGTCGAGGCGCTGCTGGCTGACCCCCGTATCGGCATCGTACTGAACCTGACCACGCCGCAGCATCATGTGCCGGTCGGGTTGGCGGCACTGGCGGCGGGCAAGCATGTTTACGCCGAAAAGCCGCTGGCGATTGCGATGGATGAGGCGGCGAGGCTGGTGTCTGCCGCCCGGGCCGCTGGCCTGCGGGTTGGGTCAGCCCCCGACACCTTTCTGGGCGGGGTCCATCAGACCGCGCGGGCGGTGATCGACGCCGGCGCGATTGGCGCGGTGGTGGCGGGTTCCTGTTTCATGATGGTGCCCGGCCACGAGCTGTGGCACCCCAATCCCGATTTCTACTATGCCCCCGGCGGTGGCCCGATGCTGGATATGGGGCCCTATTACCTGACCTGTCTGGTCAACCTGCTTGGCCCGGTCCGCGCGCTGAGCGGGGCGGCGCAGGCCGCGCATAGCCGCCGTTCGATCGCCACCGGCCCCCGCGCCGGGCAAAGCTTTGACGTGACGGTGCCGACCCACATCTCGGCCATTCTGGAATTTGTCAGCGGCGCGCAGGTGACGATCACCACCAGCTTTGACGTGTGGAAGCACCAGCACAATCATATCGAGCTTTATGGCCGCACCGGGTCGATGGTGGTGGCCGATCCCAACCAGTTTCACGGTGAGATATTGGTGGCGGCGGGCAAGGGCGATTGGGTGGCGCAGCCACAGGCGCATAAATACGGCGATGGCAATTACCGGATATTGGGGCTGGCCGATATGGCCACCGCGATCCGCGCCAACCGGCCCCACCGCGCCAGTCTGGAAATGGCGCTGCATGTGCTGGAGATCATGACCGGCATTCTGGCTGCCGCCGAACAGGGCCAGCGCATCACCATGGCCACCGCTTGCGAGCGGCCGGAGGCGCTGGCGGCGGCCCTGCCGTTCGGGCTCTTGGGCTAGGCGAAGCCATCCGGGCTTGGCGGCGCAAGTTCCTGTCAACCCGCCACCGGATCCTGTGCATTCATATCCCGAAAACCGCAGGCATCGCGATGCAGGTGGCGCTGAGCGCCCATGACGAGGCGCAGCCGCGACCGCTGATCCGCCGTCTGTCGCGGCATCTGCCGGTGGTTGAAGCGCCGGGGTTGGCGCATTTCATGGTGGGGGCGATGGCGCGCTGCTGGTGAACCGCATCCTGAAATTCGAGCGTCTTGCCGAAGACGCCGCCGTGTTGTTCGCCGATCTGGGTCTGCCCGACCCGATGCTGCAACGGCTGAACCCGACCAAGAGCCGTGGCCCCGGCGGGAATGCCAGGTACTATGACGCCTCGACCAAGGCGATGGTCGGGGCGATTTATGGCGATGATTTCGAACGGTTCGGATATGCCCGCGCGCTTTCGGCGGACATGGCCTGATCCTGCAAGGGTCACACCAGAATATCGGAGCCCTGAATGCCCGGAATGCCCGGCAGCGCTATTTCGAAATCGGCGATGCTATTGCCGCCGGTCAGATTGATCGCCGCTGTTCAGCCTTTCAATGCCAAGACCACCGCTCAGACCATCACCCCCCCGCCGCACCCGGGTGCCCTGTTGCCCTGTGCAACCATCAATCGGGTCGGCGACAAACATCGCAGACCGTCGGGACTAGTTCGCGGCAATCAGCCCGACCTGACCGCGCCCCTGATGGCGGGGATCCTTGTAGATCGCGCCGTCTTTCATGATCATCGCCAGCCGGTTCTGATGCTGCAGCAGCGACACATCGCGCAGCGGGTCGCCATCGACCAGCAGGAGGTCGGCGAGGTAACCCTTGCGCACCTCGCCCAGTTCGCCGCCAAAGCCCATCAGCGCCGCGCCGATGACCGTGGCGCAGCGCAGCGCCTCGTTCGACGAATAGCCGAAATAGCGCACGAAATGTTCGATATCGCGGGCGTTCTGGCCCATGGGCGTAATGGTAAAGCCATAGTCGCCGCCCACCACCACCCGGATGCCGCGTTTGCGGATCTCGTGATAGGTGGCGCAGGTCGCATCGAACTTGCGAAACAGGCCCATGCTTTCGGCAATCTCCGGCGTCAACCCCACCGTGCTGCCTTCCTTGGTGGCATTATGCACCAACCCGAAGGCGGGCCCGACGAATGAGGTGGTCTTGACGCTTTCCAGCAGATCCAGCGCCTCTTCATCGGCAAAGTCGCAGTGATAGATACAGTCCACCCGGTGCCGCACCGCCATTTTCACCGACAGGCTGGAGCGGGCATGGGCCGCCACCAGCTTGCCATAGGAATGCGCCACCCGGACGAAGGCATCCAGTTCATCGTCTTCCAGTGTGGTGGTTTCGGCACGGGCATGGCTGACGAATTCATCGCCCGAAATGTTGATTTTCAGATTATCCACCCCGTCGCGCACGCATTCGCGGGCGATCTGGCGGAATGCCACGGCACCATCGGCGGTCAGGCCGAAGCTTTCCTCATGGATATGGCGGCGGCGTTCGTCACCCAGCCCGGCGGTGGCAGTGATTTCGGGCGAGGCGGCGCGCATCCGGGGGCCGACGATCAGCCCGCTGTTGATGGCATCGCGGATCGTGACGCCGATCATCGGCTTGGCCGATGCTGCTTCGAATATCGACGTAAAACCATGCTCCAGCAGCAGCTTCACATTGGCCGCCGTGCGCAGCACATGCGGTTCCGGCGCGATCCGGCCCAGTTCGGCATTGGTGGCGATACCGACGAACGAGGGGTGGCAGTGGCCCTCCACCATCCCCGGCATCAACGTCTTGCCGCCTGCGTCGATCACATCGCCGCGCCCGTCGCCTGCGGCGATATCCTTGCGATGCACCTCGGCAATCCGGTTGCCGCTGATTTCCACCGCGCCGTCAAACAGCGTTCCGGCTTCGGCATCCCAAATACGGGCGTTGCGGATCAGTAATGTGGCCATTGTCCCCTCCCAGAAACTTTTTACGGCAGAATGCACTGCTTCCGGGGGAAAGCAATCGTTTTGGTGTCAGGCAGCGGCGGGTCTGCGGATCGCCGGGGCGGCTTCCAGCACCAGCGGTCGCAGGCTGGAGCCGCCGCCGTCAATCAATTCGAACAGGTGCCGCCGCATCCGGGGTTCCCAGAAATCGTTGATATGGGCGGCAACCCCCGCCACCCCTTCGGCATGGGGTTTGGATTCCATGAATATGGCGATCTGGTTGGCCATGTAGGCCAGCTTTTGGAGCGGATCAGGCGACATGGGCGGCCCTTGTATCGGTGATGCGGTGGGGGTGGGTGAACAGCTCGAAGCCTTCGGCGCGGGCAAGGGCAATCAGGGTCAGGCCCGCGGCATCGGCCATTTCAACCGCCTGCGCCGTGGGGGCAGAGGCGGCGATCAGCACCGGCGAACCGATGGCGACGCATTTCTGCACCAGGTCGATCGACAGGCGGCTGGTCATCACCACCGCACCAATGGCGGGGTTGATCCCGGCTGCCAGCAAAGCCCCCGCCAGCTTGTCCAGCGCATTGTGGCGGCCGACATCTTCGCGGGTCAAAACGATGCCCCGGCCCGGGATAAAGAAGGCGGCGGCATGGGCGGCGCGGGTGGCATCATGCAGGGCTTGCCCCTCGGGCAGTTGCGCCATCGCCTGGGCAATGCCGGACGGGGCAAGGGTAAAGGTGCAGGCGGGCAGGATGCGCGGCGGGCGCAGCGCCTGTTCGATGCTGTCGATGCCGCACAACCCGCAGCCCACCGGCCCGGCCATGGTGCGCCGCCGGGTGGCCAGCCGCGCCCCGGCCCCCTCGGCCAGCCAGATCTGCAGGTCATATCCGCCTGCGGTTTCCACCACCACAATATCGGTGATTTCTCCCGGATCGGCGATGCCATCGGTCAGGGTGAAGCCCCGGGCAAAATCCACCAGCGCATCCGGGGTGGCCATCATCACCGCCTGCGTCGTGCCGTTGTAGCTCAGCGCCACCGGCACCTCGGCCGCCAGCACCCGGCTGCTTTCGCCAAAGCGCCCTGCGCGGCAGGTCAGCCGGGGCAGGGGGCGGCTTGTCTCCATCCTATTCGGCGGCCGGCAGGATACGGCGCGCGCGGTCCGCCATCGCGTCATAATCCACCTGCCATTCCACCGGTCCGTTGGACGGCGACACCTGCACCGCCGTCACCTTGTATTCCGGGCAGTTGGTCGCCCAGTCGGAATAGTCGGTGGTGATGACGTTGGCCTGCGTGGTCGGATGGTGAAAGGTGGTATAGACCACGCCGGGCGACACCCGGTCGGTGATTTCGGCCCGCAGTGCCGTATCGCCGGAACGGCTGGCGACCTTGACCCAGTCGCCCGCCTTGATGCCGCGCAATTCGGCATCATGCGGATGAATTTCCAGCATGTCTTCACGGTGCCATTCGATATTGGCGGTGCGCCGGGTTTGTGCCCCCACGTTGTACTGCGACAGGATCCGCCCGGTGGTCAGCAACAGCGGGAAGCGCGGCCCGGTCTTCTCATCGGTCGCGACATATTCGGTGTTGATGAACCGGCCCTTGCCACGCATGAAACCATCGACATGCATCAGGGGCGTGCCTTGGGGATGGGCCTCATTGCAGGGCCATTGCACCGACCCCATGGTTTCCAGAAGTTCGTAATTCACCCCGGCGAACGATGGCGTGGTGGCGGCAATTTCATCCATGATCTGGCTGGGGTGGGTGTATGTCCAGCCTGCGCCAAAAGCGTTGGCCAGCAACTGCGTCACTTCCCAATCTTCATAGCCGTTGCGCGGGGCCATCACCTTGCGCACCCGGTTTATCCGGCGTTCGGCATTGGTAAAGGTGCCGTTCTTTTCCAGAAAGGTGGAGCCGGGCAGGAAAACATGGGCATAGTTGGCGGTTTCATTCAGAAAAAGGTCGTGGACGATCACACACTCCATCGCCGCAAGACCGGCGCTGACATGCTTGGTATCGGGATCCGATTGCAGGATGTCTTCGCCCTGACAATAGAGGCCCTTGAAGGTGCCCTCGACCGCCGCATCCAGCATGTTGGGGATGCGCAGGCCGGGTTCATTGTCGATCTTGACGCCCCACAGATCCTCATAGATCGCCCGCACATTGTCATTCTTCACATGCCGGTAGCCCGGCAGTTCGTGCGGAAATGACCCCATGTCGCAGGAACCCTGCACGTTGTTCTGGCCGCGCAGCGGGTTTACCCCGACGCCGGGCCGCCCGATATTGCCGGTCAGCATCGCAAGGTTGGCGATGCCGATCACGGTGGTGGAACCCTGGGAATGTTCGGTGACGCCGAGGCCATAGTAGATCGCGCCATTGCCGCCCTGGGCAAACAGCCGGGCGGCGGCACGCAGATCGCCTGCCGGAACCCCGGTCAGCAGCGCCGTCGCTTCCGGCGAATGGTGTGGCTGGGCGATGAATTCGGCATAGTCGAGGAATTCATCCCAGTCGCAGCGCTCGCGGATGAACGCCTCGTCCATCAGCCCCTCGGTCACGATCACATGGGCCAGTGCCGTCACCACTGCGACATTGGTGCCCGGTTGCAGCGGAAGGTGGAATTCCGCCTTGATATGGGGCGAGCGCACCATGTCGATCCGACGCGGGTCGATCACGATCAGCTTTGCCCCCTGACGCAGGCGCTTTTTCAGGCGGGAGGCGAACACCGGGTGGCCTTCGGTCGGGTTGGCCCCGATCACGATCACCACGTCGGTCTGTTCGACCGAGTCGAAATCCTGCGTGCCGGCCGAGGTGCCGAATGTCTGGCCCAATCCATAGCCGGTCGGCGAGTGGCAGACCCGGGCGCAGGTGTCGGTGTTGTTGTTCAGAAACACCGCGCGGGTCAGTTTCTGCACCAGATAGGTTTCTTCGTTGGTGCAGCGGCTGGAAGTGATGACGCCGACCGACTGGCGGCCATATTGCGCCTGAATCGCCCGCATCCGGCTGGCGGCAAAGCCCAGCGCCTCATCCCAGGACACTTCGCGCCACGGATCGGTGATGTTTTCGCGGATCATCGGCTCCAGTATCCGGTCCTTGTGGCTGGCATAGCCATAGGCGAACCTGCCCTTCACACAACTATGCCCCCGGTTGGCCTTGCCGTTCTTGTAAGGCACCATCCGCACCAGTTCGTCGCCGCGCATCTCGGCCTTGAAGCTGCAACCAACCCCGCAATAGGCGCAGGTGGTGATGACGGAATGCGACGGCGTGCCGATCTCGATGATCGATTTCTCGGTCAGCGTGGCGGTCGGGCAGGCCTGAACACAGGCCCCGCAGGAGACGCAATCGCTGGCCATGAAGCTTTCGTGCATCCCCGGCGACACCCGGCTGTCAAATCCGCGGCCTTCGATGGTCAGGGCAAAGGTGCCCTGAACTTCCTCGCAAGCCCGCACGCACCGCGAACAGACGATGCACTTCGACGGGTCATAGGTGAAATAGGGGTTTGAATCGTCCTTGGGCAGGAACTGCGGGTTGATATAGCCCGAGGAATCCTTGGCCTTGAAGTGGGTAGTCATTTCTTGATTTTGGGGCGCCTCGTACCGCACATCGCGCAGGCCAACCGCCCCCGCCATATCCTGCAACTCGCAATCGCCATTGGCCGCACAGGTCAGGCAGTCGAGCGGGTGGTCCGAGATGTAAAGCTCCATCACGCCTTTGCGCAGGGTTTTCAGCTTCGCCGTCTGGGTATGAACCACCATCCCCGGCGCAACCGGCGTGGTGCAACTGGCAGGCGTGCCGTTGCGCCCCTCGATCTCGACCAGACACAGGCGGCACGATCCGAACGCCTCTACGCTGTCGGTGGCGCACAGCTTGGGGATCGAAATCCCGGCCTCCTTGGAGGCGCGCATGATGCTGGTGCCCACCGGAACCGTCACCGGGAAGCCATCCACCGTCAGCGTGACCATCTCCTTGGCGCGGCTCGCGGGTGTGCCGTAGTCGGCATCGGGCAGGATGAAGTCTTTCATCTCAATCACCTTTCCTCTTGGCCAGTGCATGGGCGACCAGCGCATTGGCATGGCCGTGGCCCAGCCCGTGGGTCGCTTTCAAATGGTTCCCGATCTGCATATGGGGCTTGCCCGCCTGCGCTTCGATCACCGCTTCCCAATGGGCAATCGGCTGGCCATAGGTCTTGATGATTGACGGGAAATAGCTGGCGGGCCCCTTGATCTTGTCGTCGCTCATTGCGCAGCCTCTTTGGTTCGGGCGAAATCGTCGGGGAAATGGGTCAGGGCCGACATCACCGGATAGGGGGTAAAGCCACCCAGGGCGCACAGGGATCCGGCCTTCATCGTGTTGCACAGATCGGTCAGCAGCGGGATGGCGGCCATATCGCCGCGCGCGATCCGGTCTACCGTTTCCACCCCGCGCACCGCGCCGATCCGGCAGGGGGTGCATTTGCCGCAGCTTTCAATCGCGCAGAATTCCATGGCAAAGCGCGCCTGTTTCAGCATGTCGGCGCTGTCGTCGAAGATGGTCAGACCGGCATGGCCGATCAACCCGTCTTTGCCGGCGAATTCCTCGTACCCAAACGGCGTGTCGAACAAGGCGCGCGGGAAATAGGCCCCCAGCGGCCCGCCGACCTGCACCGCCTTGACCGGGCGACCTGACAGGGTGCCGCCGCCGATATCATCGACAATTTCCCCCAGTGTCAGGCCGAATGCCGTCTCGAACAAACCGCCGAATTGCACATTTCCCGCTATTTGCAGCGGAATGGTGCCGCGCGACCGTCCCAGCCCGAAGTGCTTGTAAAACGCCGCACCCTTCTCGAAAATCACCGGGATCGTCGCCAGCGAGATCACGTTATTGACCACCGTCGGTTTGCCCAGAAACCCCTCCAGTGCGGGCAGCGGCGGCTTGGCGCGCACCACGCCCCGCTTACCCTCCAGCGAGTTCAGCAGGCTGGTCTCCTCGCCGCAGACATAGGCCCCGGCACCGGTCCGGATCTCCATGTCGAAGGTAAAGCCTGAGCCCAGAACCGACGCGCCCAAAAGCCTCTCGGCCCGCGCCATCGCCACCGCACGGGTCATGGTGGCAATCGCATCGGGATACTCCGACCGCAGATAGACATAGCCGCGCGTCGCCCCCACGGCGATACCGGCAATCACCATCCCCTCGATCAGGGTAAAGGGGTCGCCTTCCATCAGCATCCGGTCGGCAAAGGTGGCTGAATCGCCCTCATCCGCATTGCAGACGATGTATTTCTGCGTGGCGACCGCCCCCGCCACGGTCTTCCACTTGATGCCGGTGGGAAAGCCCGCGCCGCCCCGGCCCCGCAACCCGCTGTCAGTCACTTCGGCCACGATCGCATCGCCCGTCATCGCCAGCGCCCGGGTCAACCCTGCAAGCCCGCCCGCCGCGCGATAATCCGACAGGCTCAGGGGATCAACCACGCCGCAGCGCGCAAAGGTCAGCCTGGTCTGGCGTTTCAGAAACGCAATCCCTTCGGTCAGCCCCAAAGCCTTGGCATGCGCCCCGAACCCGCACTCGAACAGCGCCGTCACATCCGCCACACCAACCGGCCCAAAGGCCATCCGGCCCGCCGCTGTCTCCACCTCCAGCAGCGGCTCCAGCCAGACCATGCCGCGCGATCCCACCCGCGTCAGCACCAGATCAATCCCGCGCCGCGCCGCCTCGGCCTGCAAAGCCGCTGCCAGCTTTTCCGACCCCAGCGCCTTGGCCACCGCGTCGATCGACAGATACAGCCTCATGCCCCGCACTCCGCCATGATCTCATCAAACCGCTCGGCATCCACCCGCGCCACAACCTGCCCATTCACCAGCGCTGCCGGGCCGCAGGCGCACAGGCCAAGACAAAATACCGGCTCCAGCGTCACGCCGCTGCGCGAGGTGCCGCCCCAAGCCACGCCCAGCCGCGCGCGGGCATGGTCGGCCAAAGCATCGGCTCCCACAGCCTGACAGGCTTCGGCCCGGCACAGTTTCACCACGTGCTGCCCCGCCGGTTCCGCCCGGAAATCGTGATAGAAGGTCACAACCCCATGCACCTCGGCGCGGCTGATGTTCAGACCCTCGGCGATCACCGGCAGCGCATCACGCGGCACATGGCCAAAGGTGGCCTGAACGGCATGCAGGATCGGCAACAGGGGGCCCTCCAGATGCAGATGGGCGGCGACGATCCCGGCGGTGCGGGTCAAAAGATCGGTCGGGGGGGTCTGGTCCGGCATCGCCTGCTCCTATCGCCTGCTCCTGTGGCCGCACACATACCCGACCGCGCGCGAAAGTGCCGCATCGCAATAGGTAAATCAAGATGGATGATCCGTCATTCGATAGTCATTGGCTATCAATCTGCCTCGGCCACCCGCGCGGCGGCCTCGATCAGCGCCGCCAGAACCGGGGTATGGGGGTCACGCAGCGCGGTGATCAGCCCCACCAGATGCCGCGCCGCCGGATCGGCAATCGGCAGCGCCACCAGCCCGGGCTGGGCGGCAAACAGCTCGGCCGTCTTGACCGGCACCACCGAGGCAAAGTGGCCGGTCAGCACATGGCTCACCAGCGTGATGACCGAATTGCTTTCAATCCGCGCATCGACCTCCAGCCCGGCAGCAGCCAGATGCTGGCTGATGATGCGGCGGTTCTGCATGTCGGGGGTCAACAGGCACAGGGGCTGGCCCGCCACATCGGCCCATGTCACCCCGGCCCGCCCGGCCAACGGCGAACCAGCGGCCACCAGCAGCCGGTAGGCCTCGTGATACAGCGGCACCGAGGCCACCCGCCCCAGCGGCTCATTGTCCAGATAGGTGATGCCGGCATCCAGCTCCAGCGTCTCGATCTGATGCAGGATCTCGACCGAGGTGCGTGACAGCAGCGTGATGCGCACATTGGGGTGGCTCCGCGCAAACCCACCGGTCAGCGCCACCACCATGCTGAGCGCGGTCGGGATCACCCCGATCCTCAGCCGCCCCGACAGCCCGGCCCGCGCCGCCCGCATCTCGTCTTTCATGCCGCGCGCATCGGCCACGATCCGCCGTGCCCAGTCCAGCACCCGCGCCCCCTCGGGTGTCAGGCCCTGAAACCGGCTGCCGCGCCACACCAGTTGCACCCCCAGTTCCGCCTCCAGCGCGCGGAGGGCACCTGACAGGCTAGGCTGCGTTACCCCGCAGGCCGCTGCCGCCCGCCCGAAATGCCGCTCATTGGCCAGGGCGATGAACATCTCCAGCTTGTCGATCACGGTGGCCCCTTTCGGCTTCTCTTTGGCAAAAATATCCCCCGCGCGGCGCGCATTGAAACTCTATCCGGCGGGGTTTGCGCGGGCCCCGCTCACGGCATTGACCGCCACGGCAACCAGCACGATGGCACCTCCGGCAAAGGTTCCCGCACTCGCACCTTCCCCCAGCACCAGCCAGACCCAGATCGGGGCCAGCAGCACCTCTACCAGCGACAACAGCGTGGTTTCGGCAGCAGGGATCGACCGGCTGCCCAGAGTGTAACACACCATGCCCAAGGCCAGCAGTCCCGCCCCTATCGCCATTGCCAACAGCCCGTCGTGCAGGCTGACGGCCAACGACGCCTGCCGCAGCCACAAAACCAGCGCCGCCACCGCCATCGAGAACAGCGCCCCCAGAAAGACGGCGGGCATCATGTCATCCAGCTTTCCCCAGCGCAGCGCCACGGTAAAGGCGGCAAAGCCGAGCGCCGACACCAGCGCAGCCGCATTGGCCCATCCCGCCCCCACCGCCAGCCCTTCGCGCACCATCACAATCACCCCAAACACCGCGATGGCAATGGCAAGCCAGGTTGCCGGCCGCACCCGTTCGCGCAGCACCAGCCACGCCAGAACCGCTGTCAGAAACGGCGCGGCGGAAAACAGGAAAACGGCATTGGCGATGGTCGTGGCCTGAATGGCGAAAATTGTTCCGGCAAAGGCGACGACAAGCGACACGCCGCCTGCAACGCCCGTCCAGCCCACCTGCCTGAGCCGTTGCAACGGACGGCCGCCCGACCGGAACGTGACAAACAGCGCCAGAACCGGTGCCATTCCGGCCGAGCGGTAGAACAGGATTTGCCACGTATCGGCATCATCGATCAGCCGGATCATCAGGCCCATCAGCGACCAGACCACCCCGGCCGCCAGCACCAGCACCACGCCCGACCGGTAAGACTGCATTGCCCCATCCTTTTTGGCGCAGCGTCAGGGCGCAGGGTCGGTCATTCTGTTCTGAACACGACGGCGATGGTCGCAATCAATAGCCGCGGGCGCGGTCGACCAGATGCAGCAGCGGCTCGCCCGCCTCGCTGCGGCGGATGTTTTCGGCCAATACCCGGGCCGCCGACCCGGCGCGGGTATCGGCGGCGACATGGGGGGTCACTGTCACGCGCGGATGGGCCCAATAGGGATGATCAGGGGGCAGCGGTTCGATGCGGAACACATCCAGCGTGGCATGGCCGACCTGCCCGCTGTCAAGCGCCGCCAGCAAAGCGGCATCCTCGATCAGCGCCCCGCGCCCGGGGTTGATGATCGTGGCCCCGCGCGGCAACATTGCCAGCCGCCGCGCATCCAGAATATCAACGGTTTCCGCCGTCTGCGGCAACAGGCACACCACGATGGCCGCCCGCGCCAGCGCCGTGCCCAGCCCGTCCTGCCCTGACATGCAGTCTACCCCCGGCAAGACTTTGGCGCGTCGGCTCCAGCCGGTGACGGGGAAGTGCAGCGCCGCCAGCGCCTGCGCACAGGCCCGACCAAGTTCACCAAGGCCCAGCACCGTCACAGGTCTTTCGCGGGCCAGCGGCGGCATGACATCGTTTCGCCACACCCCGTCTTGCCCGGTTATATGCGCATCCATCCCCAGATGGTGGCGCAGCACATGGCCCACCACATATTCAACCATGCGTTCGGTCAGTTCATGATTGACCATGCGCGCCAAAGGTTGGGTCAGGGTGGGGTTGCCGGCATATTTCTCCACCCCCGCCCACAGGCTCAGCACCGCCTTGCAGCGGGTAAAGGGTGAAAAGTCGCTGACCACCCCGCCGGGGGCAAAGATGATGTAATCGACCAGCGCCGGGTCCGGTTCCCGATCGCTGACCACCACCTCCAGCCCGAGATCAGCGCAGGCGGCGGGCAGCAGATCGCGGTATTCCTGCCAGTTTGCCGCGCCGGCGGCAAAATAAACCAGAACTGCCATGGCGCTACCTTGGCCGGTGGACATGGGCGCTTTGGGCCAGCCCAAACGCCACCATGATGACCAGCATCGCCGATCCGCCGTAGGACAACAGCGGCAGCGGCACCCCTACCACCGGCACCAGACCCATCACCATCGAGAGGTTGACGGCCAGATAGAAAAAGAACGTCGCCCCCACCCCGATGCTCAGCAGTGCCGCATAACGGTCGCGATTCTGCAGCGCCGACGCGAGGCAAAAAAAGATGATGAGGCCATAGAGCGCCAGCAGCGAAAAAGCACCGATGAAGCCGAATTCTTCGGCCAGGGTGGTGAAGATGAAATCGGTATGCTTTTCCGGCAGGAAATCCAGCCTGCTCTGGGTGCCCTGCATGAAGCCGCGCCCGGTCCAGCCGCCGGAACCAAGGGCGATCTGCGCCTGATTGATGTTGTATCCTGCCCCAAGAGGATCGGAAGAGGGGTCCAGAAACGTGTCGATCCGCTTGTACTGATAATCGTACAGAAACTGCCAGGGCGTGCCGCGCAAATAGAAAACCCCGGCGATCAGTCCGCCCATGATGGCGAACACCCCGGCAAAATACCACAGGCTGACCCCGGCGGCGAACATCACCGCAGCACCCGAGGCAACCAGCAGCAGCGTGGTGCCAAGGTTGGGCTGAATCACCACCAGAAACGACGGCACCAGGATCAGCAGCACCGGGATCAGCACATAAAGCGGGCGCGAGACCTTTTTCACATCGAGCCAGTCGTAATAGGCGGCCAGCAGCATCACCAGCGTCACCTTCATCAGTTCCGACGGCTGCAGCCGCATGAAACCCAGATCGATCCAGCGCTGCGCCCCTTTGCCTTCAACCCCGAAAAACTCCACCAGCAGCAGCAGCAGAATCGTCAGCGCATAGGCCAGCCCCGACATGTTGCGCCAGAACCAGATCGGCACCAGCGCGATGGCAAACATCAGCCCCAGCCCCAGCCCGAACCGCTTGATCTGCGGTTCCGCCCAATCAGATATATCGCCATCTGCCACGGAATACAGCATCAGGAATCCGGCACAGGCGACCGCACAGACCACGACGACCAGCGGCCAGTTGAGAAACAGCACCTTGCGCAGGCCGGTCGGCACGGTTTTGACGTTATATTCCAGATAGCTCATTCTGGTTTGCCTTTACCGTTTCTTCTAGGCGCGCGAGGGGGTTGCGGCGGGCTGTTCGGGGGTGGTGAACTGCAGTTCCTTGCGCTCATTCTCGATGCGCTGGCGCTGGCTTTGCGGATAGGCGTCCAGCGGCGGAAAATCCTCGAACAGGGCCTGCAGCATGATGTCGCGGACAATCGGCGCCGCCGCCGCCGAGCCGCCGCCGCCATGTTCAACGATCAGCGCCACGGCGTATTTGGGCCGCTCTGCCGGGGCATAGGCCACGAACAGCGCATGGTCGCGCCGTTCCCATGGCAGGTCATCGTTGCTGGTCACGCCGCGCGCGCGCTCTGCCGCCGTGATGTTGCGCACCTGACTGGTGCCGGTCTTGCCGGCCATCCGCACGGTTTCATCAATGATCCGGCTGCCATAGGCGGTGCCATGCTGATCGTTGACCACTGCCGACAAGGCGTCGTGCACCATGGCCAGATGGGCGGGATCAAGCCCCAGCCCTTCGCCGCCCAGGATCGGCTGTTCGGCATCGTCGATGGATTTCACCAGCCGCGGCAGGATGTTGCGCCCGGTGGCAAGGCGCGACACCATCACCGCCAGTTGCAGCGGTGACGCCAGCACATAGCCCTGACCGATCCCGGCATTCAGCGTGTCGCCGATCATCCATTCGGCCTTCTGCTTTTCCAGCTTCCATTGCTTGGTCGGCATCAGCCCTTCGTTCACCGCCGACATCGGCAGATCATGTTTGACGCCAAGCCCCAGTTTTCTGGCCATTTCGGTGATGGCCTCGACCCCGAACCGCTGCGACATTTCATAGTAATAGACATCGCAAGATTGCATCAGGCTGGTGCGCAGGTCGACCTTGCCATGGCCCGCGCGTTTCCAGCAATGCGCCTTGCGGCCTGACAGTTCGATGAAGCCACGGCATGAAACGGTATCTTCCGGGGTGACTTGCCCGGCAGCCAGTGCCGCCAGCGCCACCACCGGCTTGAAGGTCGATCCCGGCGGATAGACCCCCTGGACCGCCTTGTTGGCCAAGGGGCGGTGGTCATTCTCGGTCAGCAGGGCATATTCAGCCGACGAGATGCCGCGCACGAACAGGTTGGGGTCAAAGGTCGGGGCCGAATTGATCGCCATGATGTCGCCGGTTTCGACATTCATCACGACTGCCGCCGCACTTTCATCGGCCAGCCGCGCCTGAACATAGCTTTGCAGCCGGGCATCGAGCGTCAGTACCACTTTCGACCCGGGCTTGCCCTCGCGCCGGTCCAGTTCGCGCATCAGGCGACCGACCGAGTTCACCTCGATCCGCTTGACCCCGGCTTTGCCGCGCAAATCCGTTTCCAGCTTGGTTTCAACGCCAACCTTGCCGATCTGGAACTTGGGTATCTGCAACAATGGGTCGGGGTCGTCGAGCTTGGACAGGTCATAATCCGACACCGGTCCGACATATCCCAGCACATGGGCAAAATCCCCCGAATAGGGATAGCGCCGCGACAGGCCGACCTCTGGCGTGACGCCGGGCAGGGCCGGGGCGTTCAGTGCCACGGCCGACATATCATCCCAGCTCAGCCGGTCGGCGATGGTGATCGGCACAAATGGCGAGCGCCGCGCGATTTCCTGCTTGATCCGGATAAGTTCCTCCGGTGGCAGCACGATCACCCGCGCCATCCGCGACAGAACCTCGTCCACATCCCCGGCATCTTCGCGCACGATCACCGCGCGGTAATTCTGTTCGTTGGCAGCGATGGGGATGCCGTTGCGGTCATGGATCAGGCCGCGCACCGGCGGGATCAGCCGGGTGTTGACGCGGTTTTCCTCTGCCAGCAGGCGGAACTTGTCGGCCTGTTCGACCTGCATGTAGCGCATCCGCAGGCCAAGCACCGCCATGAATGCCGCCATCGAGCCGCCCAGCAGCAGCGCGCGGCGGTTGACCCGCCGGGTGCTTTCTTCGGTGTCGCGCCCAGATCGCCTCACAGCCGCCGCCTCACAAACGTCGCCCCCTGGCATCAACCTCACCAGTCGCTGATTTTCTTAGCCCAAACAGCAGGCGCGAAAAACCCACGATTACGGGATAGGCAAGGATCGTCAGAATGCTTTGCAGGAACGAGGCCGCGAACCCGGGCTGCGGCGATACCGTGATCGCCAGCACCAGCCGGTTGCCCCCCATCATCAGCAGCATCACTGCCGCCACCATCGCCCATTCCAGCGGAAAGGGCAGTTCGCGGGTCAGCGGTTCACGGCCACGCAGAAACTCGGCACCCAGCAGCACGATCGCCGCCCAAAGGCCGGGCGGGCGCAATGTCAGCATGTCCTCGATCAGAAACACCGCCACGATCAGAAGCGCGGGCACATAGTCGGGCCGCCGCAATATCCAGGCGAGGGTCAGGCACAGCAGCAGATCCGGGCCGGGCCATGCCGTTGCGGAGGTTCCAAGCGGCAACAGGCGGACAAACAGCGACAGCGCCGCAAGGCCAAGGAACAGGGCGCGGTAGGGCCAGACGCCGGCGGGAAGTGGTTCAGCCACCGCTGCTACCCATTTCCGGCGGGATGCCAACTTGCGGGGCAGGGGGGCCGATCAGACCGGGTGGCTGCCGTTCGATCAGACTGCCGGGATCGTCGATCCGTTCGGTGGGGCGCGAGCGCAGCACCCGCAGAAATTCCAGCCGTTCATAATCGGCAGCCAGCCGCACCCGCATCCGCCGGTCGGGCCCCTGCGCCGCCTGCCCAACCACCAGCCCTGCGGGAAACAGCCCGCCATCGCCCGATGTCACCACCGAATCGCCGGGGCGCACCAGATCCAGACTTTCCAGAAAATCCAGCAGCGGGGCTGAGGAATTGTCGCCCGACAACAGCGCCTTTTGCCCTGACGGCAGCACCGTCACCGGAATGCGGCTGGCACTGTCGATCAGCAGGATCACCCGGCTGGTGGTCTGGCCCACGCCCGAGATCCGCCCGACCAGCCCAAGCCCGTCCATCGTCGCCCAGCCATCCTGAATGCCATCGCGCGAGCCCACGTTCAGCAGTACCGACTGGCGGAACGGGCTGCCGCTGTCGGCCAGCACCACCCCGGTCACATGGGTCAGCATCGGGTCGAGCCGCACCTGATTGAGGTCCAAGAGCTTGGCGTTTTTCTGTTCAAGCTGCAGTGCCGCCTCTTTCCACGCCTTCATCTGCTGCAACTCGCGGCGCAGTTCCTGATTCTGATCGTAAAGCTGGGTGTAGGAGCGGAAACCCTCGACCATGGCGGTCACCTTGGTGACCGGCACCAGCGCCCAGTCGAACCCCGGCACCACCCTGTCCACCAGCGCCGCGCGGAACCGCTCTACCCTTGGGCTGTCGATCCGCCACAGCGCAAACAACGCCAGCAACAAAACCACCACGATCCCGATCAGGATGCGGCGGATCGGGGTGCGGTAATCCTGTTGACCATAGCGGTCTTTCGCCAAGGCGGCCTCGCTTCAACTGCCAGATGCCGGATCAGCTGTCATAATCTATGACATGGCGCAGCTGCTTTTCAAATTCCAGCGCCTTGCCGGTGCCCAGAGCCACACAGTTCAGCGGCTCATCGGCAACCGAGATCGACAGGCCGGTCTGTTCGCGCAGCGCCAGATCCAGATCGCCAAGCAGCGCCCCGCCACCGGTCAGCATCACGCCGCGATCCACGATATCGGCGGCAAGGTCGGGTGGCGTGGCTTCCAGCGCGATCATCACCGCCTCGCAGATTTGCTGCACCGGTTCGGCCAGAGCCTCGGCGACCTGCGCCTGATTGATCTCGGTTTCCTTGGGCACGCCGTTCAACAGGTCGCGCCCCCGGATCATCATCGCCGCGCCGCGCCCGTCATCGGGCATCCGCGCCACCCCGATCGAGGTCTTGATCCGCTCTGCCGTGGCCTCGCCGATCAGCAGGTTATGCTGGCGGCGCAGATAGCTGATGATCGCCTCATCCATCCGGTCGCCGCCGACGCGGACCGAGCGGGCATAAACGATGTCGCCCAGGCTCAGCACCGCCACTTCGGTGGTGCCGCCGCCGATATCAACCACCATGTTGCCGGTGGGATCGGTGATCGGCATTCCGGCACCGATGGCAGCGGCGATGGGTTCGGAAATCAGCCCGGCGCGGCGCGCCCCGGCTGACAGCACCGATTGGCGGATGGCGCGCTTTTCCACCGGAGTCGCGCCAAATGGCACGCATACGATGATCTTTGGCTTGGAAAACGTGGTGCGTTTGTGAACCTTGCGGATGAAATGCTTGATCATCTCTTCCGCCACATCGAAATCGGCGATCACCCCGTCGCGCATCGGGCGGATCGCCTGGATGGAACCCGGCGTGCGGCCCAGCATCAGCTTGGCATCCTCACCCACTGCCAGAACCTGCTTCTTGCCGTCCTTGACATGGTAGGCCACCACCGAAGGCTCGTTCAGGATGATCCCGCGCCCTTTGACATAAACAAGCGTATTTGCCGTGCCGAGGTCGATCGCCATATCCGACGAAAACAGACCCGATAAACCAAACATCCTGACGACTTCCTGACATGCAAAATAAGACCTGGCCCGCGACTCTGCCGAGCTGCGGACGGTGGAGCCTTATAGGCCCGTCTCCCCATAGGTTAAAGAGCGACTTTTGGCTGGACAGGGCGGGTTGTCGCTGTGCAAGCCCGCGGACCCGTTTGGATCAGAGCAGGAAATCGCCTGGATCAAGGGTTGCAGCCGCCTTGACCAGAAAACTCAGATCTGCCGCGCCGTCACCATCCGCGTCACCCTCTACCCGCAGCCCGGCACTTCTCACCACAACCCGTAGTTCCCCGGCCTGGTGGGTGAATGAACCGGCACCGATCCATTGGAACTGCCCCGGGCCGGCGCGGCCCAGGTCTACAAGTTCCACGCCCCGTTCAAAGTCGGCGATGATGTCCCCCGCCGCTTCGTCAGCGTGAAACACGAACTCATCCGCCCCGGCCCCGCCCCGCAGCAGATCGGCCCGGTCCATCCCGCGCAGCCTTTCCCTGCCCGCACCGCCGGTCAGGCGGTCATCGCCGGTGCCGCAGGTCTGGCGGTCATCGCCGCCAGGCCCCAGCAGTTGGTTGTCGCGGTCCAGTGCTGCGGCAAAGTCGCGGCCAATGTCGATCCGGTTGGCCAGACGGTCTGCGGTTCGGCCGGCCGCGTTGTCTGCGACCACCAGAACCAAGCCATTGGCAAAGGTCAGGGAACTGGTCGTCAGTCCGGCCACGATGCGCGCCAGCGTGAGCGATGCCCCATCAAGCTCGAATGCAAGCCCACCCGGACCCTGGTGCAGGCGCATGTCTGCCGCCGAGCCAGAGGCGATGGCAATCGGTCCGCCATCGTCCACCACCGGCTGCCATTCCGCAACAGCCTCCAGCGCTTGCAACAGCGCCAGCCCGTCATCGGCGGTATCGGTCCCCTGGCTGGTCGCGCCAATCGATACCACCGTGCCGGTGTCGAGATTCAGTTAGGTGCTGGAGGAGGTTCCCGGCGTTCCGCCGGTGAACCTCACATAGGTATGGCCGCCGGTCAGCGCTACCTATACCAGACCGAGCCCGAAGAACGTGGCTCGCCCGACCCGATGCCGATGTCAAGCCAGCCCTGCATCTCGGCCAGCGCGGCCGGTTCCAACCGGGTTTTGTCCACCAGCAAGGCTTTCGGCAACGCGATCCTGTCGGTGGTGTTCGACGCCAGCCCCGCTTCGCCGCGCATTTCCCAGAGCGTGCGTGTCACATTGCAAGTCCGCCTGCTTTCCGGGTCGGTCAGATAGCTCGACCAACGGGGATCGTCGGTATCGAGTTGACGCATTGAAACCCCCTGTATCTCGAAATCATCCCCCATCAATCGGAATAGCGGAACTGACGAACTTGGGGATTTCCCTGATTTTACAGCGCTTTCCCACTATCGCCTGCTTTCACCGCCTGTCACTCCACGTCAGGCCATACCATATCTTGGGGGGATAAACGGGGATGGGAAATGGCCTGTGCGCTGAACAAGCTGACTGCCGTGGAAGTGAAGGCGGCGTCGCCCGGCAAATATTCCGATGGCGGCGGGCTTTGGCTGGTGAAGCGCAAGGATGGCGGCGGCCAGTGGGTGTTGCGCGTCACGGTTCACGGGCGGCGGCGGGAAATGGGCCTTGGCTCTGCCACCGATATTTCCCTCAGGGATGCCCGCACCACGGCGGCCAACTGGCGCAACCTTGCGGCGCAAGAGGTTGATCCGATCAAGCAGCGCAAGAAGGACCGGCGCACCGCCCAGCGCAACCTGCATATCCTGACCGACATTGCCACGGATGCCTTTGAGAGCCGCAAGGCCGAACTGAAAGACGATGGCGAGGCGGGGCGCTGGTTCAGCCCCTTGCGGCTCCATACCCTGCCCAGGCTGGGCAAGGTGCCGGTGGCCGAAATAGACCAGACCGATATTCGCGACACTCTTGCCCCGATCTGGCACAGCAAGGCCGATACCGCCAGGAAGGCGCTGAACCGGCTGGCGATCTGCCTCAAACATGGGGCCGCTCTGGGCTTGGACGTTGACTTGCAGGCGGCTGACAAAGCCAAAGCCCTGCTGGGTGCACAGCGCCACAAGGCGGTGAACGTGCCCTCTGTGCCATGGCGCGACGTGCCAGCCTTCTATGCCAGCCTGTCCGATGGCAGTCTGACCCACCTTGCCCTGCGGCTCTTGATCCTGACCGGGGTCCGGTTTGCCCCGCTGCGGTTCCTGCGCCTTGACCAGATCGAGGGCGATGTGTGGACCATTCCCGGCGAGCGCATGAAGGGTCGCAAGGATGCCACCCCGGATTTCCGGGTTCCCCTGTCGCCCGAGGCGCTGGCCATCCTCGAACAGGCCAGCCCCCTTGCCCGCGAGGGCAACCTGTTCCCCGGCGTCCGCAAAGGGGTGATTTCCGACGCCACCATGTCGCGGCTGATGGAACGCCGGGGGATGATCGAACGCCCGCACGGTTTCCGCTCAAGCCTGCGCGACTGGCTGGCCGAGGCCACTGAAACGCCGCACGAAATCGCGGAAACCTGCCTTGGCCATGTGGTTGGCGGCACCGTGAAGCGCGCCTATCGCGGTTTCAAGTTTCAAGCGCAACGGTTGATCTGAAGGCCGCGCGTTCTTCGGCCATGGCTTCTTCGGGTGTTCTCCATCCGAGGGTCCTGCGGGGTCGCAGGTTCATCAGGCGGGCGACGTCGTTCAGACCGGTCTGGCTGAAGGTGCTCAGGTCGGTGCCCTTGGGGAAGAACTGGCGCACTTCAAGCGTCAAGCGATTGATCCGGGGGATCAATCGTAGCGCCGAAGTCCGTTGGTGTTCTCGTTGCTGCCGCGTTGCCTGCGGGCGTGCGAATCGCCAAACCGGATGTCGATCTTCAGCCGTCGCGCCAGTTCCGGGTGGCAGGCCATCCCGCTGCCAGGGTCGCAGGTCACCCGACGGCGCAGCACGGCGGGCAGGCGTTTCATCTGGCGGGCAAACCCCTCCGGCGCCGCTTCAGCGGTGCAACCGCGCGTTCTGCGCTACGATCGATCCCCCGGCTCGATTGCTTGACGCTTGAACTGCTGGCGTGGTGATCAGTTCCCGCACCTCGCCGCCCTCGGTCCAGCGCAGGCGCAGCCATTCGCTCGTGGTGTTGCGATAAAGCCGGGGAACCCGGCGGGGGATCAGGGCACCACGGCCAAGATCGGCGCTGGCGTCTTAGGCGAGCACGATGTCGCCCGTGCGGAGGGCGGAAATGGCGGTGGAGGCGGTGCGGAAGGTCTGGATTTGGGTGTGGGCGGGGAAGCATTTTTCGGGAAAACGAGGGTCGGGAAGCCCAAGACCATTCGCATCCTCAAAAATAGTTTCAATCCGAATGCCCTGAACGTTATTCCCCCAAACCAAATCGTTGAACGAATCGCTCACTCCCGGCAACGATTGTCCGGCCCACAAATTCCAAGCCTCACGGTTTCGCCTATGGAGATCTTCATCACCCTCCTCGCCAACTTGCTCCCCAAAGAGCGCCATCAATACATACCAAGGGTTCAGATTTGGTGGTTGCCGCTCTGGCATTCTATTCCGCCAGAATCAACGCTTCCACCTAGCGGCGGCGGCGTGCTTTGCACAACCCTCCCCCCCTTACCACCCCTCCCCCCTTGCTCTATACCTCACCCATGACCCAGAACCCCCCGAACTTCCGCCCCGACATCGTTCACGCGCGCGTTCCGCACGACGCCCGCTCCACCTTCACCGAGGCCAAACGCTCCGGCCAGCCGACCATCGGCATGGTGTCCCTTGGCTGCCCCAAGGCGCTGGTGGACAGCGAGCGCATCCTCACCCGCCTGCGCGCCGAGGGCTACGCGATTTCCCCCGACTATCACGGCGCAGAAGCAGTGATCGTGAACACCTGCGGGTTTCTGGACTCTGCCAAGGCCGAAAGCCTGGAGGCCATCGGCGAGGCGCTGGCGCAGAACGGACGGGTGATCGTGACCGGCTGTCTGGGGGCAAATCCGGAATATATCACCGGAGCCCATCCCCGCGTTCTCGCCGTTACCGGCCCGCATCAATATGAGGCGGTGCTGGATGCGGTTCACAAGGCCGTGCCGCCCAGCCCCGATCCCTTCATCGACCTGCTGCCCGCATCGGATGTGACCCTGACGCCACGCCACTACAGCTATCTGAAGATCGCCGAGGGCTGTAATCACAAATGCAAATTCTGCATCATCCCCGACATGCGCGGCCGCCTGCAGTCGCGCCCGGCCCACGCGGTGATGCGCGAGGCGGAGAGGCTGGTCGCCGCCGGGGTGCGCGAACTGCTGGTGATTTCGCAGGATACCTCTGCTTACGGACTGGATCTGAAGCATGGCACGGAGCGGGGCCACCGCGCCCATATCACCGATCTGGCCCGCGATCTGGGGTCGCTTGGCGCCTGGGTGCGGCTCCACTATGTCTATCCCTATCCCCATGTCCGCGATCTGGTGCCATTGATGGCCGAAGGGCTGGTGCTGCCCTACCTCGATATCCCGTTCCAGCATGCCGACCCCGGCGTGCTGCGCCGCATGGCTCGCCCCGCCGCCGCTGCGCGGACCCTGGATGAGATTGCGGCCTGGCGGGCGATCTGCCCCGATATTACCCTGCGCTCCACCTTCATCGTCGGCTATCCCGGTGAAACGGAAAGCGAGTTTCAGGTGCTGCTGGATTGGATGGATGAAGCGCAACTGGACCGGGTCGGGTGTTTTCAATATGAAAACGTCGCCGGGGCGCGGTCGAACTTATTGCCCGACCATGTGGCGGAGGAGGTCAAGCAGGAGCGCTGGGACCGCTTCATGGCAAAGGCGCAGGCAATTTCAGAAGCGAAGTTGGCGGCGAAGGTCGGTCGCATCCTGCCGGTGATCGTGGATACGGTCGATGAGGACGGGGCCACCTGCCGCACCCAAGCCGACGCGCCGGAGATCGACGGCAACCTGTATATCGACGAGGGATTCGGTGAGCTGGCTCCTGGCGACATCGTCTCCGTCGAGGTCGAGGAGGCGGGGGAGTACGATTTGTGGGGGAAACGGCCCGAGATGCCGCAAGCTGTTCCCTCCCGGATGATCACATAGACCCTCGCCCGACCGCGCATTGTCTTTTGGGATCGATCTCGCGGGGGGCGGTTGTCGGTAGCGGGTCCTCGTCGCGCACTGGCACAACGAGCGAGGGCCCTCGGGGTCGGTCTTATCCTTCTCGACCCTTTCCACCAGATGCCAGAACTGAACCCGCATTTCCCAGGCAGTTTTCTGATTTCGCCGTCTTGATCACGATATTTTCTATATAAATCATGGTGTTGAAGTCGGTGAAGGGCATGCTTCATGAATCACCCGGAGGGTGCGGGTTCCGAGCGGGCAGACCGGGTGGATTTCGATCGCCGGGTGCGGCTGGAATTTCGCGGCACGCAGCTCAGCGCCGACAACTGGCAGGATGTGCTCGACCCCGTGATCGCGCGATATGCCAAGCGCGACATCATGCGCTTCTTCCACTCCGGTCGCCGTTGTTGCGCCATTGGTCCGAGCGACAATGGCGACGCTTATGCGATTCCTGCGATCTATGGGCGGCTGGAAGAGGCGGGTTATTTTTACGCCATCCGGCTGCCCGCCAACTCGGTGCTGCGTGAGAACATCGCGCATCGGCTTACCCTCCCCGTAGGCCGTCCGTCGCAAACCAAGATCAAGCGGTTCTACGAGGACTTCGAGTATCAGGCGCAAAGCTGGGACGAGCCCCGCCGAGTCATCGCCAAGATCGAATGGCATCCGGGCGAGCTGTTTCCCCGCGTCGGCTTCATCGTCACCAACCTGCCCATGGAGCCGGATTGGGTGGTTCGCTTCTACAACCAGCGCGGCACCAAGCATTGGGCTAGAAGATCGCATAGCAATTCGTGGATAGCCAGCAGAAATCACTCGATCCAGTGTCTCTACGTGAGGTCGTACGAAAAGAGATTCACACCCTGTCGGGTCCGGAAGAATTATTATGCAACAATCAATTTTTGCGTACCGAATCACCGAAGTTATTCCTAATTTTCGCCCATCTATCCAAACCTCAATCTTCGGGAAAAAATTGTCAGTGTCTCTGACGAACAGATTGTGTTTGCAAGTTAATATTGAAGGCACTCCAGATTCCGTTACATAGAGGAACGAACTTCCATTGTTTATGTCTCCTTGAGAATTAATTATCCGAATTTACGGTATCGACATCTTGGTTTTTTTGAGAAAATAGC
>Ga0105049_10001421_pt1 | contig 28283 bp, 21 predicted proteins | sample MAT06_FD_78087 | JGI IMG/M metagenome (GOLD analysis project Ga0105049, IMG submission 78087) | Freshwater microbial communities from Lake Fryxell liftoff mats and glacier meltwater in Antarctica - MAT-06 | ecosystem: Environmental > Aquatic > Freshwater > Ice > Liftoff microbial mat | place... | reverse complement strand
GTCGCCTTCACGCCGCACGAGATTGAGCCTGCCAATGAGCGTGCGCGTGTTGATGTCGACCTCGATCCAATCGCCGTCGCGTAGCCGACCGATCGGGCCCCCAGCGAGTGCTTCGGGGCTCACGTGGCCCACGCAGGGACCCGTGGAAACCCCGGAGAAACGCGCGTCGGTGATGAGTGCGACGTGTTTGGCGTGCGGGTGATACTTGAGAGCAGAAGTGACTTGATACGTCTCTTCCATGCCGGAACCCATGGGGCCGCCGCCGATGATACAGATCACTTCCCCGGCTTGGATCCCGCCTTCGCCCACCAGCTTGATGGCTTCGATCGCTTTGGCTTCACTCGGGAACACGCGCGCCTGCCCAAGCAGATGATACACTCCGTTTTCGTCGATCACCGAGGGATCAATGGCCGTGCTCTTGATGACGGCACCCTCGGGACAGAGATTGCCAGTGAGGAAGGTGACCGTGCTGGTCATGCCGCGGGCTTTGGCGCGTGCGGGCTCGAAGATGACATCGGACGCCTCAACACCGGTCTTTTCTAGCAAGAGCGCACGCACCTTGTGACGGCGTTCGGAATCTCGCCACCAATCGAGCACGTCGCCAAGCGGGGCGCCAAGACCGGTGAGCACCGAGAGATCCAAAAGCCCCAAATCGCGCAATTGCAGCATCACCTCGGGCACGCCGCCCGCCAAAAACACCCGCACCGTTGGGTGCACGCCGTTCGGCAAGCACTCCACGATGCGGGGCACGGCGCGATGAACCTGGATCCAATCCTCTACCGTGGGGATCGGCAAACCGGCACTGTGAGCAATCGCTGGAATATGCAGCAGCAAATTGGTGGAGCCGCCACATGCAGCAAAGACTAGCATCGCGTTCTTGAGTGCGGCGGGGGTGAGGATGTCTTTCGTGGAGATGCCGAGAGCGCGTTGGCGCAGCAAGGCGAGTGCACTTTGGCGCGCGCCTTCGAGCCAAATCTCCTGACCGGATGGCGCCAGAGCTGTATGGGGGAGAGCCAAACCCAAAGCCTCTGCCACCATTTGCGAAGTTGCCGCGGTCCCCAAGAACTGACAGCCCCCACCCGGGCTGCCACACGCGCGACAGCCCAGATCTTGCGCTTGCTCCAATGTGATCTGACCGTGCGCAAAACGCGCCCCGATCGTCTGCACCTTGCCGGCATCTTCCCCATCGCTAGCCGGCAGCGTGACCCCGCCCGGCACAATCACGGTGGGTAAATCCGGGAAATTCGCCAGCGCCATCATCATCGCCGGCAGGCCTTTATCGCAGGTGGCGACACCCAACACACCCGCGCGCGTTGGCAACGAACGCACCAAGCGCTTCAGCACGATCGCCGCATCGTTGCGATACGGCAAGCTATCGTACATGCCACTCGTGCCTTGAGTGCGCCCATCACACGGATCGCTACAGTGACCCGCAAAGGGGATCACGCGCTGTTTACGGAACTCCAAAGCCGCCGCTTCAACTAAACGCCCCACTTCAAAATGGCCGGTGTGAAACCCGAGCGCGATGGGTTGCCCGTCCGCCGCGCGCATGCCTCCCTGCGTGCTCAAGATCAGAACCTCAGGCCGCCCCATCTCCTCGGGACGCCAGCCCATGCCCACATTCTGCGTCCAGCCAAAGATGTCGCCGCTCGGCCGCCGCAAAAGATCATTCGGTGTGAGCGGAAGCTTTCCGACAGGGCCGGGGCGCGATTCGTCGATCTCGAACGTCTTGGAATTTTGGCCTTCGAGAATGTCGATCCAAGTGGGTGCAGATCCTAACGAACCGGGTAATTCAGACATGGGCGGCAAGCCTAGCACCGCTGTTTAATGAAGAACCAGAGCAGCCAATCGCTGTGTATTTTTGGCTGATTCAGGCCGAGAAACGCAAAAACTGGTGCGGGCCCTGTAGCTTGGGGCGAAATGTGTCGTTCTGAACGCGTGGGACAGGAACGACGACGCCATGTACGAGTGAGGCCAGCCGCTGACTACGACCTCAAGGTCGAGTGCTTGGAGGCCAATGGCGCTCCCCTCATGGTGGTCGATGTGAGCCTGAGCGGCTTTGGGTTCCTCTTGGACACCGTGAGCGCCGAATGGAAGGCGGGGCAGAAGCTCAACGTGATGATTGAGCTTCCGAGTGGCCCCCCGGTGGCTGCTGAACTCACGATCCGTCACACGGCCGGCGTTCCCAACGGCGCCGCGGGTGGTGAGCTCACCACCCTAGACGACGCCACACGCTCAAACCTTAGACGTTATGTTGGGGTGCTGTTTGGCCGAGGGCTTTCCGCCTAGCTGAAACCCTCCGACGCTGGAAGGCCAAACTCAACGCGCCCATGAGCGAGGCCCAGAGCACGCCGCGCTCGCCGCCTGCATCCGGCGTTATCCTACATCCGCAGCCGCCACCTTCCACCGAGACGCCTTCGCTCTTGGCTCCGCCTGTTGCAACATTGGGCGTGCCACCGGAAGCACTACCGCCGGTGGCAGCAACCACCGCAGAACCACCGGCGCCAGGCGCACCGCCTGTGACGGCCGCACCCGCAGCGCCGCCACTAGCCGCAGGCGAGCCTCCTGAGCCGCCAACACCAGCTGCACCAGCCATACCGCCAGCACCAGCATTTCCAACCGGAACACTGCATTGTCCGACCGTCGTGTCTGTCGATGAACAGTTAGCCCCGACCGGACAACTGTTACCACTCATGCCGCGGCAACCAGGCACGCAGGCGTGCGCCACGCAGACCAAGCCACTCTCTTGAATCCCGCAATTGCCATCCTGCTGGCAGCCATCATCCGTGCGCAGATTGGGATCGCGTTCGTTGGCATCTACGCGACCATTCTTGTTGTCGTCTTCGTCACCGTCGAAAACACTGCCGCCGTCGGTATCGGCGATCAGCACCCATGTCTTGGTCACGCCGAGATCGGCATCCGCGATGCAGCTATTGGCAGCGGCATTGGTGGCAGCATTGCTGCAATCTTTGCCCGCTTCGGTGCCATCCAACAGGCCATCGCCATCGCTGTCTTTATCCAGAATATTGAGGAGCAGATCGCGATCGCGATTTTCGCTAGGATTTGGCTCTAAACCGTCGAGTAGGCCGTCGTCGTCGCTATCCGCGTCGTTGATCCCGGAAGCCAAGCTCGTTTCCAGAATGTCGCTGAGTCCGTCGCCGTCCGTGTCTGCCAAACTGGAGTCATCTGCGGCGTGGCCTACGGTAGGATCCGTCTCCTGTGGATCTACAACGCCATTGCGATTGCCATCTTCAGAACCATCACGCATACCGCCGCCATCCGTGTCGGGATTGAGTGGCGATGTTTTGGTCAGTCCAGCATCCTGATCGGCGATGCAGTGCCCGAGTCCGGTATTGGTGGCCGGGTTGTTGCAGGCCTTACCGGTTTCAGTGCCGTCGAATAGCGCGTCGTTGTCGCTATCGACATCTAAAACGCTGTTGAGTCCGTCGTTGTCCCCGTCGACGGATGGGTTCGGTTCGAGGCCATCCAAGAGGCCGTCGTCGTCAGTGTCTGCATCGTTCGGATCTGAGCCCAGCGTGCGTTCGAGACCATCGCTCAACCCGTCGCCGTCGGTATCGACGACCGTGGCGTCATCGGCTCCTTGCCCGGCGACTGGGTTCGTCTCATTCGCATCCAACCTACCGTTGAGATTTTGATCCTCAGAGCCGTCTGTCGCCCCACCGCCGTCGGTGTCAGCGTTCAAAGGATCCGTCTTGGTGGCGCCCAGATCAGCGTCGGGAACGCATTTGGCTCGCACGGTGCCCACCCCCAAGCAGTCGGTGCCCAGCTCCGTTCCATCGAGCAGGCCGTCGTTATCCGAGTCTGGATCTTTGGCATTGATGAGCCCGTCACCGTCAGAATCCGTGCCGGGCTGGGGCTCTGCGCCGTCCATGACGCCGTCGTCGTCGGTATCAGCGTCGTTCGGATCGGTACCGAGGGTTGCTTCGGTGGTGTCAGGAAGACCGTCTAAATCGGTATCGAGCAGAATCGTCCAGGGATACGAGGCAGGAGTGGGATCCCCGTTCCCTGCCTTATCGATGGCCCGTACTTCAAGTGTGTGCGCACCCACCGTCAACGTTGGAGCCGTGAAGTTTGCTTGGCAGGCCGCAAAGGGAGCGGCGTCAATCCGACACTCGAACGTGCCAGGTTCATTTGCTGAGAACACAAAGCTGGGTGTCAGGAGCGTCGAAGGATCGCTCGGCTTCTGATCGATGCTGGTTTCTGGTGCGGTGCCATCCGTGCAGAAAGCGGCACCTGCGAAGCCGTTGACAAGCAGTCCCGGGCCACCGAGCGTGGCGCCGTTAGCCGTGAATTCTGACAGCGTGGGTGCTGTTGTATTGCCCGCAGCCCCACCGACCACACTGCTCGTCAGGCTTCCGGAAGCCAGCGCGATCAAACCGCCACCACCACCGCCACCGGGGCCCTCGGCCTCCAGTGGCAACGTGTTGTTGGAACCAATCAGCTGGGTGCCGCCCACACCGCCCTTAGCCTCCAAGGAAATGCCACTGAGCGTTGCGGCGTCGATGAGCACTGAGCCGCCTGCGCCTGCGCCACCCGGAGCATCGTTGTGGCCGCCGGAAGTATTCTGGCCGTTTTCACCGTTGGCCTGCACGAAGCCGCTTCCAGTTATCGTCGTAGCGATCACAATCACCAGCCCACCGCCGCGCCCGCCGCGCCCGGCACCGTTGTTGTTCCCATCTCCGGCACCGCCGCCGCCACCAAAATAGACGCGCGCCGTCGGATCCGTATCCAGTGGGTGGCCACCCAATCCGCCGCGCTCTTGACGCAAATCTCCGGCCCAGTTGTTGGTACCAGGCGCCAGGACCAGCGCATCCTGTTGGCTATTTGAATAGGTGTAGCCGCCGCGGCCTCCGCCAGGCGAAGTCGTGAGCACACTGCTATTCAAAGCAAACGCGGGATCGAGGGCCCAGGCGGGCGCCCATGCTGCATTCGTATCCATGAAGCCCTGGCCCGTCCAGGTGCTCAGGTTAACAGCTGCAGGTTTCGTGTTGGCGCCCCCACCACCACCGGCGTTGTGACTGTTGCCACCCCCACCACCGTTAGTGGGAGCTCCGCGTCCATAACGTCCGAAAAGAGTCGCGTACTCTGTCGCACTGCCAGAGATCCCCTCCCCTTTTTCGGCACCCTGCGAGGCTGTGTTGGTGCGGTAGAGCGGCACGTTATTGCCGACGGTCCCAGACTGATTCTCGACCACACCGCCTCGGAACCCGCGCGCGCTCACGTCAATGGCACCGTCCAGCGTCAGCGTGGTCGCGTGAATCGCCACGATCCCACCGCGCACTCCATCCCAAGCGGGCGCGACGATCGAGGTCGCGTTCGGCACGGTCAAGGCGTCGTACTGCGGCACCCGCACCACCTGTGTTTTCCCAGCCGTAGTGTAGGCGCGCTTCAGCGCACAGGTGAGCGTGATGTTATTGCCACTCACCGACTGCACACCCACCACTTCGTAGCCACCCGCGTTGCGCAGCTCCGCCACGCTCCCGTAGGCGAGCGTGTCAGTCGTGTCCATGGTGGCGCCCTGTGCCTGATACACCACCAACAGATCGCCAGCAGCTAAGGCCCCAAGCCCGGAAACCGCAAGATCTGCCGCGTTGGTGACAGATAATGCGCTTGCCCCGAGCGCCGCGTCAGCCGCAAGCACAGCATAACCATTCACAACATTGTCAACGCCCGAAATGCTGACCACCCCATCCTCGGCGGCCAGCGCCTGGGAAATTTGGCGTGGTTTGGCGATATCGGCTTTGGGCTGAGGCTCCCCACCGCCCGAACAAGCATTGCTGGCGCCCAGAAGCGCGAACAGCCCGCCAAGATTCGCTGCAGTGGACAGAAAAGACCGGTGACGTTGTGCCATTATTTTTCGCTCTTTCTCATGATGTGAAATTCCACGCGCCGATTGTTCTGTCGACCTTCGTCCGTGGCATTGGTGTCGACGGGCTTCTCTTCCCCGAAGCCGCGACCTTCAAGCCTTGCAGGCACGATTCCCTTCGCAACCAACCAGGCCACAACGGCCTTAGCGCGGGCGTTGCTCAGACGCTTGTTCAGCGCATCGGCGCCGCGATCATCCGTGTGCCCTTCAACAGATAGCCTATCGATCTCTGAGTGAGCCGTGAGCACTTCGAACACGGCCTGGAGCACCTTCTCGCTCTCCGGTCGCAACGTGGCGCTGTTGTTCTCAAACTCAACACGCTGCAGGATCATGATTTGCTCATTTTCCACCACCGCCATCGGGCAGCCATTTTGCTTGGGATTCTCGTTGGCGGGGCCAGCTTTATCCGGGCAGGCATCCAACGGATCGATGATCTTATCCCCATCGCTGTCTTTGGGTGGAGGGCAGCCATTCGTCTTTGGGTCGTCAGTTTTCACGCCTGCTTCATCCGCACAGGCGTCGTCAACATCCAGAATTCCGTCGTGATCGCGATCCTTGGGCGGCGGGCAGCCATTCGTTTTCGGATCCTCAGTCCGTACGCCGGGCTCGCTCACGCAGGCGTCGTTGTCGTCGAGCACGCCATCGTGATCACGATCTTTGGGCTCAGGGCAGCCGTTGGTTCGCGGATCTGCGGTGCGAACACCTGACTCATCCACGCAAGCGTCGTCAGCATCGCTGATGCCATCTTGATCACGATCGCGATCCGCGGTGGTGGGAGGCGGAAGTTCGGCCTCCTTGTACTCGGGGGACCACTCAAGCGAAGCCAGTCCGCGAAACGTTGGAGCCCCGAGGCCTCGCGTGAGCCCTGGGCCGGCGCCGAGGCCCAAGCGGACACCTGAGCCGGCCTGGTAGTGGCCCCCGAGAATCAGCTCAAAGGGCGTCGTTTTTCGGTCAAAGGCAGCGTCTACATTTTGGACAGTCGTGGTTCCGAACAGCTCAGGACCGATCACCAAATGCCCATCTGCGAGACGCAAACCTGCCGCCGCACTGAGGGCGACTTCATTGCCCATGGGTACGCCTGCGAAAGCAGCAGCGTGCGGTCGGTATTGGAAAGCTGCGCGCGCCGAATAAACGAACGCCGCGGCTTCACCGGCGAATACAAGCTGCGGCAGGACTCGAACCGTGCCATCACTCGCGAACGAAGCGCGATCACCGGTTGGTGCGAACACCCGCACCCCCAAGGCCAGTGTCGCCGGCTCCCGGTACTCACCCAACAAACGCACATCGGCAGCCAGCCTCAGGTCACCCAGCGCCGCCCCACTGCGTACGCTAAGCTGAGTCGTTCCCACCGCCTGACTTGCCCCCTCCTGCACAAACGCCACGGGAAGGTTGACACCAAGACGCAAACGCTCCCAAAGGACAAACGAGAGCCCCAGATGAGCGAAAGCCTGATTCCGCACTAAGGCGGACACCTCATCCCCATTGGCGTCGTAGACAACCAGCGGCTTATGCGCCCAGTCTGCCACGGCCCCTAGGGCCACCCGTTCGTGCCCCCTGAGGTCAAGTGTGTCCCCGACGAACCACTCGCTTCCACGCTCGGACGGATCGAAGCGATTCAGGGCAAAGCCTTGGGAAGTCTGAGCGTTGACCGCTTCAGAGCAGAGAAAAAGGCTAGTTAAGCAAGCTAGGGCAAGTCCACGTCGCATCATCTGTTGGCGTCCACTCCGAAAGAAGATCAGTAACGGCTCATCTGAAAAACAGATAACCCTAAGCGAAGCCCCTCGACACGACTACCCGAACTCCACAAAAACTCTGCCGGCCACGTGCCCGAACCGCCTGAAGTGGCAACGGGCCTTTTGTGATTCACCTCTACATCCGTAAGAATAAAGTCCGCGCCCTGCAATGACGAAGCCCAACGTTCCGCAACCTCCGCCGCCTGGCAGGCCAGCGGCTCCGCCTCGCAAGGCGCCCCCTCCCGCGCCCCCTCCCGCGCCCCCTCCTTTGCACCAAGCGCCGCCGGGGCCCAGCGTCACTCCAGCTGCGCCGCGACCCCCGTTAGCAGCTCCTCCGCGCCCGCCCCCACCGATCGCGGCCGCACCGATTGCGGCTCCTCCGGTTGCAGCTCCTCCGATCCAGGCTGCTCCCAGTGCTCCGCTCACCGATAGCGCGTTGTTAGATCAGCTAGGTTTTGAATTGCTCGAGTCACTCACGCCACGCGGTTCGACGACCCGCTTCCGGGTACGCACTCCCGAAGGCACCGAACGCCTGCTCACGCGGGTGAATGCTAACGCTCCAGAACTCGAGCAGATACTTTTTCTCGCTGGCGCCCGCGTGATGCAGGAGCTTGCCGCACGGCACGATATTCTAAAAGTGCACGCCGTGTATGAGGAGCACCATGCCTTCTTGAGTGACGTGTGGACCGTCGGGAATACGCTGGATCTCTCGGCACTGCGCTGGAAGCTTGATCAGAAATTGGACTTCATCTCCGCCATCGGCTCGGCCCTCGAAGCTCTGCATGAGGTGGGCCTGATCCACGGCTGCTTGTGTCCGAGCAACGTTCTTCTGAACGACGACCTCAGGCCGATCCTGACGGAGGCCGGCAGTGTCAGCATCGCGGATCACATGACCAAAGCGGACGCACTCGACCACGAGTACAAAGCGTTCGCCGCCCCTGAAGTTCTGAAGGGTATCGTCCTGGAAGCTTGTGTCGACGTGTACAGTCTGGGGCAACTCGCCCACTTTGTGCTGCTTGAGGAGCTTCCGCCGGGTGATCCATCCCCAATCCCCAAATTGGATGAACTCAGCAAAATTGTTCCCGATGGTGTGGTACGCGTGCTGCGCAAGGCCACCGCACGAGCACCGCAGACACGATACAAAACGGTGAGTGTGTTTCTGAAGGAGCTCCGCAACTACAGAGCCTTGGACGTCGGGCTTGCGCTCTCAGGCACTCTTTCAGGCACTCTTTCAGGCACTCTTTCAGGCGGAGCGGGATTGGCGGCACAAAATTCGCTATCCGCGGGAGGCCGCTCCAACGCTACCGGGGCCCAACGAGCCAAGCCTCCACCACAACGCCCCAGGCCAGCGGCAACCAAAGCAGTCGCGCCAACACGCAGCAAATGGTGGCTTCTCGCGCTCTTGGTTGGCCTCCTGGTGGTGTTCGTGCTCGCAATGATTCTGAAGCGTTAGCCTAAGCTTTAGAGCACGGACACGCCACCGGCAAAGCAACCTCCAATCAAAAGAGCCTTCGCTGCTCAGAGGGCGCTGGGCGCACCACCTCCGGCCCTTCAAAGCGCGGATTGTTCCCCTTGGGATCCGAGGCAAACACCGCGAGTGGAGCCGCAAAGCTCTGAGCCTGCGCCTCCAACAGGAGCTCCTGGGGATCGGACTCCGGCTGCAACCACGCCGACGCCAACCCACTCGGCATGATCAGCGGCATCCGATCGTGGACCTTGGCTGCCACGGGATTCGGTGCCGTTGTGATGATCGCGAAGCTATCGACGCTAGTACCTTCGGGAGAGGTCCAAACTGACCACAGGCCCGCAAAGGCGAAGTGGGGCTCTTCTCTATGGAAGTGGAAAGGCTGCTTCTGTCCACGAGCGCCAACAAACTCGCGCCAGCCCGTGGCTGGAATGAGGCAGCGACTCGAGCGCAGCGCTTCTCGGAAAAAAGGCCGCGCTGTGAGATCTTCAGCACGAGCATTGAAGGAACTGGGCAGGAGATTGAGCGGCTTCTTCCAGAACTTCGGGATGAACCAAAAGCGCCCCAACCTGAGCTCAGGGGGTTGATCCCCGGGCGCAACAACAATGAGTTGCTCGAAGCCCGAGCCTGATGACGGCGCTATGTTGTACGTTGGGTGCCAGCTGTGCGTGAACTCGCCTTCAACCTGGAAAGTCAGGCGAATATCGCTGAGTTCAGCTGTGTCGGAATACCGGCCGCACATTCCGGAAGGATGCCGTCAAAGCTGCCGGGGCGCCAGCCCACCGCGCGCGCCTCATGACGAAGCACGCGCGGTCAGGATGCCACTGCTTCAACGCTCAATGAGCGCTAGCAATTATCGGCCGCCCTTTTTGGCAGCTTTCTTCTTCTTTGCCGGAGCCGGTTTGGCTGCGGCTTTCTTAGCAGGGGCCTTCTTGGCGGCTGCTTTTTTGGCTGCCGGTGCTGCCTTACGAGCAGCCTTCTTTGTTGCAGCTTTCGCGGGCGCAGCTTTCGCGGGCGCAGCTTTCGCGGCAGCTTTCTTCGCAGGCTTCTGCCCACCGGTGGACGTGCGGGTTGGCGGAGCAAACGCCTCCTCGACCGACCAGCCTTTGGCCAAACGGTGCCAAAGCGTTGAGCGCTTGATGCCAAGCACATCCGACCACTGAGCGAGTGTGCGCTCCTTGCCCTTGTGCTTCACGAACTTGCTGTCTGTTCGGTTGTTCATGCTCTCAGCGAGCGATACCCAACGACAATTCTGGGGTGTGTAACCCTTGTCGATGTTCTCGCGACCGAGCCGTGTGTCGTCAGGACGCGGGCCCATGTCCTTCAAGAAATTCTCAAAGTTTTCCCAACGGGGAGCCACCGTGATGCCACGGCCGCCATAGTTTTTATAACTGGGTACGTTGGAGTTCGTGCAGCGAGCCCACATTGATCGCCAGATATGATACTCGGGCGACGTGTCCCCCCGGAGGGCGTGTCCATGTCTGAGGTTACCTCGTCTCGGCATGTCTCTCTTCTCTCTCTCTTGCTAGTTGGTTAGTTGATTCAACCCAATTGGTTGAAAGTTTCGACCTGAACATTAATCAGATGAGGCGTTACGTCAACGCCGAATGTTTACGTCGAACTCGTTTTGTCGAGCATGAGCGCCTCATGCTCGCTCAAATCTGATCAAATCTGATCAGAAGCATTGCAAAAGTGCAATGCCCGAGACCGGTGGCCGGCGTCCGGAGCGGTTGGGTTGATGTTGGGTTGGGTTGATGTTGACCTTCCGGCGTAAACCTGGCAGGCCGTGCGCTGTGAGCCTTGGGTGATGTTCTCCCCGAGGCCTCCTTTCAGGAAGTTACCGTGCCAATTCTCACCACCCAGGGCTTGGAAAAGAGTTTCGGTCCCCAAGTTCTATTTCAAGGTGTTTCGGTCTCGATCCACTCCGGTCAGCGCATTGGACTGGTTGGAAATAACGGAACCGGAAAAAGCACCCTCGCCCAGATCCTTGCCGGAATTCAGCAGGCTGACACGGGAACTATCTCGCGCCGACGCACGTCCACTATTGAATACTTGGCTCAAGAGCCGCGATTTCCTGAGGATCGCTCGGCCCTGGACGTCGCGCTGGACGGCTTAACCGCCTGGAGAACTGCCAAAGACCGGCATGAGCAAGTTTCAAGGGATCTTGAGCTTGGAACCGGTGGGCTTGAATCGCTGCTGCAAGAGCAAGCTGACGCGGCGGCAGCAGTAGAACACGCGGGCGGCTGGGCGGTTCAAGCTCAAGTGGAGGCCACGCTGAACGCGCTCGGTATCAAGAATTCGGCGCAGCTCGTCGGAACCATGAGCGGTGGCGAGCGACGCAGGGTCGCTTTGGCGCGGCTGCTCACGTTGGGCCCAGATCTGGCAATCTTGGACGAGCCCACCAACCACCTCGACGTGGAGACCATTGAGTGGCTCGAAACTTACCTGGTGGAGCAATACCAGGGCGCTCTGCTCCTAGTCACACATGATCGTTATTTCCTCGATCGGATAGCCCAACACACCTGGGAACTTGATGGAGGCAGTGTGTTTCGCTACGAGGGCGGCTGGGAGCAGTATCTCCAGTCGAAGGCTGAACGCCAAGCACACGTCGAGCGCACCGAATCGAACCGACAGAATTTCCTTCGCAAAGAACTTGAATGGCTCCGGCGCCAGCCGAAGGCACGCAGTGGTAAACAGAAGGCACGTATATCGCGAGCAGAAAACGCGGTGGCTCAAGGGCCCCTCCGAACGGCGGAAAACGTTGAGCTCGCGATGAGCAGCCAGCGAACGGGGGGCACCATTCTTGAGCTCGCCGACGTAGGCGTCGATATCGCGGGGCGAACCCTGATCGACTGCCTCACGTTACATCTGCGTCGGGGGGATCGTGTTGGCATCGTTGGCGTCAACGGCACCGGGAAAACGTCGTTGCTAAAGTGCATCACCCAGGAAATCACGCCCACGCGTGGCCAGCTAAAAATCGGCAAAAACACCGTTTTCGCGTACTTCGACCAGGCACGGGCCAATCTCGACGACAAGCTCTCGATCCTTGAAAATGTTGCGGGCGATCGCCGCACTTTGCCCTGGGCCGGCAACGAGATCACGGCCTTCAGTTATCTGGAAAAATTCCTTTTCTTTGCTGACAAGATCCGTCAACCGGTAGGCTCACTGTCCGGAGGCGAACGCGCCCGGGTTGGCCTGGCCAAGATGCTGCAAGGCACAGCCAATGTGCTGCTCTTGGACGAACCCACGAATGATTTGGACACCTCGACGCTAGGGGCCCTGGAAGATCTATTGCAGACGTTCGCCGGCGCAGCGTTGGTAGTCACTCACGACCGCTATTTCCTGGATCGCTTCGCAACTAGCATTCTGGCGTTCCTTGGCGACGGCCGTGTCCGACTCTACCCAGGAAATTTTTCTGCCTACCAGGCCACGCGTACCCAGGAAAAGCTCGACGAACGCCGTGAGCTCCCGAGCCCTGCGGCCGCGCGCAGCAGCGCCCGTCCAGAAAAGAAGCCCCCACCCTCCAAGACGAGCCTCACACCCCACGAGCGCCGTGAACTAGGAGGGCTGCTCGACAAGATTTCTGCGGGCGAAACAAATGCGGCTGAACTGGAACGAAAGCTCAGCGAACCGGAAGTTTACAAAGATAAAGTCAAGATGGCGAGCTTTCGCGAGCAGCTAAATCAGGCGCAAGCGGACGTGGTGCGCCTGATGGCTCGCTGGGAAGAACTCGAGAAGAGACAAGCATAACGCGCACGTTGGTTTAGTTGCCTGACCGGGAACGTTTCCAGAATAATGCTCCCAAGAGCGCGGCGAATAGCGCGCCCAATCCGGCGATGATCGGCGTACGCAGGCCTTCTTCCGCAGGCGGCGGAAAGCCGGCTTTGTGTTGAGGAGCGAGCGGCGCCAGGGGCTTTTTGGGTTCAGGAGCCCTATTCGGAACAGCCGCGACCTTTGGGGAAATCCGCACGATGTTATTCCCACCGTAGCTCACCACGTAGAGCGCGCCGTCCGGACCGAGCCGAAAGCTGGACAGATAAGGAACGTTCGCGATCTGGCGTAGCGACTTCGGGTCCACACCCTTGCGATCCGGCGTCACATCCAGCGTCCAAATCCGACCGCTTTCAAAATCTCCGAAATAGTAACGGCCCCGGAAGCGTTCGGGCCAACGCGCGTCATCGATGATAAGCCCACCGATCACCACGCTGTCAGCGCCTTTCTTCGTGGCCCGCTCGGCTCGATTCGGGTAGGAAAAGACCGGCAAAGTGCAGGGCCGTGACGGCTTCATGGCCGTGCAATCGTTGATCTTCCAGTCTGCGCGATCCGGATAGCGGTGCATGCCTTCCATGAAGGGAAACCCAAAATGCGTTCCGTTCCCACCCACCGAGATCTCCTCTTCCTGGAACTCCCCGACATCCCCAATCCAAAGTAGGTCGGTCTTAGGATCGACCCAGAATCGGAAACCATTGCGTACTCCCCAAGCAAAGATGCGCTTATCGGGTTTGCGCGAATCTTTGAACGGCTTGTTGAAGCGCTTGTCCGCGGGCGTATTGGGCGGCGGATTCGGGCGCTCGCAGCCTGTCACCACCTTCTCGTTCACCAACGGGTTATCGCTTGGAATGCTACCGTCGAGGTTCACGCGCAAGATGCTGCCATTCGCCTTGTTCAAGCAGCTCGCATATTTGTTGATCGGAATCGCCAGGCTGCCCGGAGTCCCGTATTCCGGGTTATAACCGGTATCACCCACCGACACGTAAAGCTGACGTTGGTGGATGAAGAGGCCCCCGCCGTTGTGATTGCGTGGCCCCTCCAGGCCCTTGTCGATGAAGGGATGCTGAAGGTCCACCGTGACTTTTCCGGTCGCGTCGAGGATTCCTGTCAAGACCTTGTTCTTATTGGCGATGTCCTTATCGACAGACGCGTAGAAGAAAAGTGTGCGATTTTTGACAAAATCTGGATGCGGAAAAACCCCGAGCAGCCCCTGTTCGGTGTCGTTGGGCAGCACCTCGATCTTGCCCGCAGCTTTGTCTTGGCTGCCATCCTTCCTGATTAAGACCATCCCACCATTGCGCTCTACGACCAGGGCATTCCCATCCTCAAACACGACGATGTCCGTCGGCGCATCCAAGCCCGAAGCCAGCACGGTCGCTTCCAACACCACTGACGGCTCCCCAGGTTCGATCTGCGCGTGAGCTCGAAAGGGCCAGGCCACACAACAGCCTGCAACGAATGACCCAACGAGACGGGCGCGAAGTGAGGGGGCACGTGTGATTCTACGCATAGGCTTGCGGGCGCGATGCTAGCATCCGACCCATGTGGCGGCGAGACACATCAAGGCGATCTGCGCTTGCAAGCACTGTCCTGTTGTTGGTTGCGTTTGCCGGTCACGCTTGCTCCCGCGGTCCCGCAGCAAAACCGATATCCCAAAAAACCGAGCCGAAGCCCTCACGCTTCAATCCCTTGAAGCCTCTTCCTCAGCAAACGTGCAATCTTTTCCGGGAAATGCGCGCTCCCATAGCCAAGCTCAGCGAAACCGGCTGCGTGGACGCCCTGCACCCCAAGCAGGCTGCACCGAGCCTCATTCCCTACGATGTTAACAGCCCACTTTGGTCCGATGGCGCGGCCAAGCAACGCTTCCTCGCTCTGCCGAGCAATGCTAAAATCCGCGTCAAAGACTGCGTGAAAGAGCCAGGCTTATGCAGCCCGGAGCACGGCACTCCCACTGTTAACGGCGATTGGGACCTTCCCGTTGGCACGGTGCTGATGAAAACGTTTGTGCTGGGTGAGCGCTTTGTCGAAACACGCCTGCTGATGCGATACAGTCGCGACACGTGGGCAGGCTACAGTTACGCGTGGAATGAAAGTCAAACTGACGCGGAGCTGCTTCCGGATTCACTCCGAGGCGTGGAACGCGAGTTCCAGATTCAGAAAGTACGCCAACATTGGTACTTCCCTTCACGCTCGGAATGTTTTCAGTGCCACACGACCACGTCCGGAGTGAGCCTCGGATTGGAGTCAGCCCAGATGGACCGAACTTTCGCTTACCCCGAGGCGAAAGCTGAGAATCAGCTTGATGTGCTCGGACGCCTCAATGCGTTTGAGCCGGGCCTCGCCCCCGCGCGCATTGGGCCTTATCCCGCTCCGAGTGACACCACCGCGACACTCGAAACGCGTGCTCGCAGCTACCTCCACGCCAACTGCGCCGTCTGCCACACTCCGGGCGCAAGGTTCGACAGCATCGATCTGCGATTCACGACCGACTTCACTAAAACGGGGTTATGCAACGCCGAACCGCACGCCCATGCCGGCTCGCTCGGGACTGCTGGGGCGCTCTTGTTGGTTCCCGGAGATCCGGCCCGCTCCATCCTCAGCCTCAGGATGCGCGCGCGGCCGGGGTCGTTTCGTATGCCTCCGCTCGCGTCGGCCGTTGAGGATGGCGAAGGCGTGGCCCTGATCGATGCCTGGATCCGCTCGCGAAAAACCTGCCTGTAGCTGCCGGGTTCTCAGCTGATGCAAGATTTGGATTTACTGTCCTCCACCTCGGAGGATACGACAGGCCACCCGTGTTAGGCCTTCGCAATTACCTGGCTCTCAGCGATCCAGCACGCTCGCTTTTCAACGCGGAGGAACGCGAATTCTTGGCGCGCCACCGTTCGAGTCCCGAGAGCGCCACCTCGCGTGTCGTCGCTTACAGCGTGTACGAGAATCGCTTTGGGCGAGCCGGTGGGATCTTCCCGGTGGCCCTCAACGCAACGGGGGAATTGAATCATCACACCGAGGTGCTGGTGCTCTCACCCTATCATCGGAGTCTGCGCGGTGCACCCGCTCTGCCCGTGGCCCGGCGCTTCGACGTCCCCTTCGGTAAGAACGTTCACCCGGTTGAGCTCCTGGAGCACGTCGAGGCCAACGGCGTTACCTGGTACTTGCTTTCAGCCAACGGCTTCTTCGACGCGCGCGGGGGCAGTGACGGCACCAACCCCTACGCTCACGATGTTGCCAATAAGCTGCTCCTTGATAGCCTGTTTTTCTGCCAAGCATTGCCGCGGGCGCTCGCGGCGCTCGGGCGCGACCAAAATGTCATCGTCCATGCTCAAGACTGGGAGGTCGCTTCTGCCGCGCTCACGGTGCGCGAAGCACTGCTCGGGCGCATTCTCAAGAGCGCTTCGGTGGTGCTAACTCTCCACAATTCCTACGACCAGGGCTTGGCGGGCGAGCTTTCACAGATCACTCAACGCCAATTCCTAGACCAGGAACCACCCGAAACGGTGCTGGGTACCATGTTGCCGCTCCTCACGGGTGCGTTGTCGACGGTGAGCCGCGAGTTTGCGCACGATCTAACGCACGATCCGTTGCAAACAGCTGTCTTTGCGCCCCATCTCCAGAAGGAGCTGCGTCAACTTCCGATCGTGGGCGTGAGCAATGGGTTCTTCGGCCGCGACACCGAGCCATTCAGCGCGCTCGCCAATCGCGCTGCAGAGCGTCACCTACCCAGGAAGATCATCGAAGAGAAGTCCCTCAAACGGCAGAAACTCCTCACGTGGCTGGAAGGCTTCAACGATCCCCGGCAGCTCGGCAAACTCACTTCAGGTAAAGACTCACGCCTGCAGGATCTGGATCCTCGTGTACCGATTTTTTGCATGTTTGGCCGACTGGATCCGGGTCAGAAGGGTTTCGATCTCTTGCTTCGTGCCATCGAAGCCTGGCCCAAGGGTTCTGCCAAATTCATATTAACGCCCAGCACCAGCGGTGCGCCGGAGAGCTACATCGACGATTTTGCCGAGGTAGCAGAGCATCGCTCCGGGGATTTGGTGGTTTTTCCGTTTCGAATGAGCGAGGGCTACGCGGAGATCTTGGCTGGCTCGAGCTTTGCGCTCTTCCCGTCGTTGTTTGAGCCCTTTGGCGGTGCGAGCGAAGCTTACTTCGCTGGTACGCCAGTCATCGCCCGAGCCACCGGCGGACTCACCGCCCAAGTGGTCGATTTGGATGACGCACCCCAACTGGCAACAGGCATCCTGTTTCGTGAGGGCCTCAGCCACGCACCGGAAATTGAGCTCAAGCAAGTGCACATCACTAAGTTTCCACGGGGCCGCCAAACCGTACCGATCTACCAAAAGATGGTGCAAGCGCTTTCAGAGGCTCTGGAGCGCGGCACCCGCGCGTTCCAAGACGAAGCGGTTTATGGCCCCATGTTGGCTCGGCTGGGCAGCAAAGCTCGTAGCTTTTCCTGGGAAGATACGGTCCGTGGCTATAATGCGCTGTACGATCTGTCCGTAGTCTAACCACCTGATGGCACCCGCCCGCCGCACCGTCCTCCCTGCTCACGTGCGTAAGTCGCGTGGTGCTTCACGGCGTTTCTTGTGGCGCGCGTTAGTGCTCACTCTCGTTTTTAGTGCTGGCCTCGCAAGCTTCATGGGTGGGGCTACCGTGAGTGATCGCCCCCACGCGGGCGACAACGGCCTTGTCACCCAAGTGTACTACACGATAGGTCTGTTTGTGCTCGGCGGCATGGATTTGGGCGTTCCCAATGGTGGCCCTGCGTGGGCGCAAGCCTTGCTCTGGTTTTCCTATTTCGCGGCACCCGCAATCACCGCTGGCGCGGTTGTTGAAGGAGCGATGCGCCTCGTGGATCCGAATGCTTGGTCGCTGCGCAAGCTGGAAGGCCACATCGTGATTGCTGGAACGGGCGAGCTTTCAACGGTCTATTTGAAGCGCCTGCGTGCGGAGGGTGTGCAGCTGCCCGTCGTAGTGGTCGAGCTCAAGGCGGATCATCCGAACCTCGATCTGTTTGTGGATGCCTTTGGCGCACGGGTGATCGTGGGCAACATTTCGAGCGAGGCGCTCCTCTCAACGCTGAAGCTTGAGCTGGCTGAGCGCATTTTGTTGTTAACCGGTGATGATTTCACCAACCTCAACACCGCCTCCACGATCATTCACAAGTACCCCCAATTGGGCAGTAAGATCCTATTGCACGTCAGCGATCTTGCCTTCATGCGCGCCGTAGCCCGGACACGGGTGGGGCGGGAGTGCGAGGTCTTCAATACCCACCAATTGGCAGCAGCTCACTTGGTGCGCACCGATATCCTCAGGCATTTCCAGCGCACTGAGCATTATGACACGGTCGTTTTGGCTGGCTTCGGACGCTTCGGACAAACGGTGCTAGATGAGCTTCAGAAGACGATGTCGGGCGAGTTTGATCGTGTGATCATCGTGGACCTCACCGCCAAGCGCCACGTGATGACCTTCGAAGCAGAAGTTGGATTCGCTTCGGGCTTCACGCACGTGGTGGTCAACGGGGACTTGCGCGACCCCGAAATTTGGCAGGAGCTGCTCAGCTCCGCTGGGACGGCGCCCCTGATTCTGCTGAGCTCCAGCGACGATGGCGCCAATCTGCACACAGCGCTCTGGGTCACCGCCAAGCTACCCAAGGCCCACGTGATAGCTCGGAGTTTCGCGCATTCGGCCTTTGCCGATGAGGTGGCCAAGGAGCAAGGCTTCACCTCATTCAGTGTGGCTGATCTGGTTTCTGAGTCGATTCCGCACGAGTGGCTCTGCTTGACCACCCCGCCGGCAAACGCCAAGCAGAGCCTGTTCTTTCCCACAAAATCCTAGTTCGGCTTCAGCACTTGAGACACGAGCGGGCGTGAGAACGCCGCAGCTTTTTGCACCATCCCAAGAAACCCTTTGTGATCGCCGTGCACATCGCTTCCAAGTCGCTCCTCGGTGAAATCGGTGACCACTAGTAGCCATCCCAGACACAGCGCTTTCACGCTCCTTGGCAAAGATCCGCCCTCCCTCGCGTGCCCGGGATGGGATACGCAAGTGTCGCCAGCTCAATCCATAATACAACGCGTCCATGACTCCCAAGAAGCCGCCCACGGATCCCGATTGGCTCAAGCAGGCCATGCGCGGCATTCAGCCATTGTCGGACTCGCCGAGGAGAGTCCCGCCCTCTCGACCCAATCCGTCGGATCTGCGGCAAAGCGCCCCACTGAATCATCAGCGCTCCAGCTTAGAGTCACGAGCACCACGCGAGCTGACCATCGAAGACGACGGCGAGAGCGTGTCAGGGTTTCTCGATGGCGGTGATCGACAGCATGTTCGACGCCTGAGCCAAGGTGGTGTTCGCCCGAGCCTGAAGCTGGATCTTCACGGCAAGACGCGTGAACAAGCAGAGCGTGCGCTGGCTCAGTTATTCCTGGACGCGGAGAAACGCAGCGCGCGTTGCCTGCTGATCGTGTGTGGCCGCGGCTTGCACTCCGGTGCCGGCGGTCCGGTGTTGCGGGATGCAACGATTGAAGCGCTGAGCTTGCGCTACGCCCATTCGGTGCTGGCCTTCACTTCCGCTCCGGCCGATTTGGGCGGGCGGGGTGCGATGCTGGTGTGGCTCAAGCGTTGGGATTGACGCAAGATCAAGCAGATAGCTCATTGGGTAGAACCTATCGCCAACCACGATTGACTTGAGTCGCGCTCAAGCGAGCGCTAGAACCCCAGGATGTTGAGCGTCAGGAACCGGTATTTTGCTTTTGGTCTGGTGGGTGCACTCTTGGCGTTGGCTTGTCGAAAAAAGGAGCCACCCAAGCCTGAGATCGCGCCTGCTTCCACCGCGGCTGTCCTGATCGCAAGTGCCAAGCCCGTGGAGATCGATCCGCGCTCCCTCGCACATGATCTTGGCGCAATGCCAATCCCGACGAACAATCCACAAACTCCCGAGAAAATTGCGCTAGGCCAGCAGCTCTTCTTCGACAAACGCCTGAGCGGCGACGGAACTCGCGCCTGCTATTCCTGCCATCAGAACGAAGATGGCAGCGGTGGGCACGATCCATTGTCCATGGGCGCAGACGGGAAGCTGCTCCCCCGCCACAGCCCAACCCTTTGGAACGTGGGATATCTTTCTAAAACCTATTGGGATGGCCGTGCAGATTCCCTCGAAGCGCTGATGAAATCTGCCTGGGCGGGGAATAACATGGGCGTTGGCAAGGACAATCTGGATAAGAAGGCTAAAGAGATCGCTAAGATCAAAGGCTACAAGCAGGCTTTCGCCAAAGCTTTCCCTAAGGACGGCGTCACCGCCGATACCATCGCACAGGCGGTTTCCGCCTACGAACGCACGCTCGTTTGCAACAATACCGCGTATGATCGTTTCGCCAAAGGTGAAGCGGCTGCGCTTTCTAGCGACCAGAAAACGGGACTTGGGATTTTTATGGGCAAAGCAGCCTGCGTGATGTGTCACACACCGCCATTCTTCTCGAGCGCGTACGGCACGCCGGGCGGCAGCTTTTTCAATACGGGGATGGGGACCGATGTGGCCGAAGACAAGATCGATGTTGGGCGTTTCAAGGTCACCCAAAGTGAAGGAGATTGGGCGTCGTTTAAGGTGCCTTCACTCCGCAACGTGAGCAAGAGCGCTCCCTATTTTCACAACGGCAGCATTGCCAAGCTCGAAGATGCTGTGGCTTTTATGGCCAAGGGTGGCCTCGCCAACAAGAATAAGAGCCCCCTCCTCAGCGATCGCAAGCTCACCTCCGAAGAGTTATCTTCCTTGGTGGCGTTCTTGAAGGGTCTGGATTGCGACGGGAAGCTTGAGGAGCCCAAGCTTCCCGAATAGACTTGCCTGTTATCTATCCGGAGCTCGGTCCGGAGCTCGGTTTGCAGATAGCACCACCATTGCTAGTAGCAGTGCACACTGACGACTGAATGCTCGTACACGGCATCAAGCAAACGACTGAATGCTGGCAGCTTGCATTGAGCCAGGCATTGTAGGCATCCTCGGCCGGCTCGGTATCCCTGTCTGAATGGACCGGGACTTTGCAATTGCAGGCATCAAGCAGGAGCTTGTCTGTCCCGCATTGATTCTGTCCACCCAAGGTACAAGAACGCGCTTGTTCAAGCGCCTGAGCATAGGTGTTCCAAAGCGAGTTGCAGTTAGCGCCACCCGTACCGCCACTCGCGGTGCCGCCACCTGTACCGCCACTCGCGAAGCCGCCGGTTCCCCCACCTGTACCGCCACTCGCGAAGCCGCCGGTTCCGCCACCTGTACCGCCACTCGCGAAGCCGCCGGTTCCCCCAGCCACCGAACCCCCAACTCCGTTGAACCCACCACCGACATTACCGACTGCACCGCCAACACTGCCGCTGCCTGTGCCACCCGTTACCCAACCACCCGAGCCACCAGTCGCCGTGACAGCTCCGCCCATGCCTGGCTGAATCACGCCAGCATCGCCACCGGTCGCAGCGCCACCTAAAGCCGAGGTGGCGCCACCGATTGCCGTTCCGACGCCACCGCTGCTCGGGACGCCGCCGGTTGCCGCGCCAACAACACCCCCGCTGTTCGCAGCTCCGCCGCTCTTGCCCGCGAGGCCGCCCGTGCTTCTCGGCCCTCCGCCGCTCCCGTTGAGTTTACCGCCAGTGCCCGGGTCATCACCCGTGCCGCCTCCGAATTCGCCTGTCGTTTCGAACTGCGAACCACTGCAGGCCCCCACCAACACACCCAACGCAAGCAAGCTCTTGAATCGCATCTAAGCACTCCCTAAAGCTGTGATACCAGCAAACGCAAACCGACTAACCAATGACTGTAGCACTGCGGACACTCGCATTCACGTACCAAAGGAGCTCTGCCACGCTCGACCGAAGAAGTGCCCCAGAATGCGGGAAGGAACCGCTGCTTTTGGCATGTTGTGAGTGTTGCAAAGCGCGGCATGAACCGCTCAATTCTGGCTGTATTGCAAGAAATCTGCCGCATGTCGGTCGGAAACACACTCGCGCTAGTACCGGCAGGGGCACAGGTGTAGCGTCCCCAACATGGAGCTCGACTACATCGAAATCCGCGGCGCCCGCGAGCACAATCTCAAGTCCGTCGACGTTCGGATCCCGAAAAAGAAGCTTGTGGTGCTAACTGGTGTTTCCGGATCTGGCAAATCGTCCTTGGCGTTCGACACGCTGTATGCGGAAGGGCAGCGGCGCTACGTGGAGTCGCTCTCGGCCTACGCGAGGCAGTTTTTGGGCCGCATGGAAAAGCCGCGCTTCGATGCGATCCGTGGACTTTCACCCACCATCTCTATCGAGCAAAAGACCACGGGGACGAATCCTCGCTCGACGGTTGGTACCATTACTGAGATCTCGGACTATTTGCGTGTGCTCTATGCGCGCATTGGCGTGCAGCACTGCCACCAGTGTGGTCGCAAGGTTGCCGGCCAAACGCCGCAACAAATCGCCCAAGATCTCGCTGCGCTGCCAGATGGTACGCGTCTAATTCTTTTAGCTAGCCTGCTCGTCAATCGCAAAGGGGAGCACCGCGAGTTGCTTGAGAAGGCGCGTCAGCGCGGATTTGTGCGACTGCGTGTCGATGGCAGCATCGTGGAGAGCGCAGAGCTCGAAGCGCTCGACAAACGGAAGAAGCACACTGTGGAAGCGGTGATCGACAGGCTCGTCCTGCGCCGTGATGTCTTGGCCCAACTCACTGAGTCCGTGGAGCTCGCGTTGCGTGAAGGCACCGGGAACCTGATCGCTCACACCGAAACGGCGGGTGACCGCCCGTACAGTCAGAGCCGCGCTTGCCCCCACTGCAACATTTCTTTTCCTGAACTCTCGCCGCAGGCTTTCTCTTTCAATAGCCCACAAGGCATGTGCCTCGACTGCAACGGGCTCGGGACAAGGATGCAAATCGATCCGGGGCGGCTGATCAAAGACCCGGAGTTAACCATCGACGAAGGTGCCGTAGATCCTTGGGGCACGGATGTCTCCAAAAAGATCGGCTGGAGCCACGGCTTCCGCGGCCAAATCTTAAAGCAGCTTGGCATCAGCACCAAAGTACCCTGGAAGAAGCTGCCCGCAGCCCAAAAAAGGTTGATCCTAGAGGGTGCCGGGGAACGCAAGTTTAGAGTGACCTGGAAGGGTGGGTCGGGGCGCGGCACGTTCGACACGCAATGGGACGGCCTGCTCACGCGTCTGCTCAAAGGCTTTCGCCAAACCGGCAGCGAGAAGAAAAAGGAGTGGCTCCAAAAGTATCTCGCCGACCGCGAGTGCTCCACTTGTCATGGGAAGCGACTGAAGCGCGAAAGCGCGGCTGTCACCGTGGCAGAGAAAACTCTGGTTGATGTTGCAGCTATGACGGTGGAGCGGGCCGCAGAGTTCTTTGGCGCGATCCGCTTGTCCAAAACGGACCAAGAAATTGCGACTGAGGTGCTGAAAGAAGTCAACAATCGGCTCAAGTTCCTAGTGGCTGTCGGGCTCGGCTATCTTTCACTTGATCGAGCGGGCCCCACTCTATCCGGCGGAGAATCTCAGAGAATTCGCTTGGCAAGCCAGGTGGGCTCAGAGCTCACTGGTGTCATCTATGTGCTGGATGAGCCGAGCATTGGGCTACATCAGCGGGACAACGGGAAGCTGCTCGATACGCTCACGAACATGCGCGACATCGGGAATACCGTGGTCGTTGTGGAGCACGATGAGGACACGATCCGTCGTGCGGATCACGTGATCGATTTTGGGCCGGGTGCGGGAACGCTCGGGGGCAGAGTCGTGCACGCGGGCACGCCTGCCAGTCTGGGCAAGTGCAAAGAGTCCCTCACGGGTGCTTACCTATCCGGCCAGAAACGCATCGAAGTGCCGCAAAAGCGACGTGAAGCCAAAGGTTGGCTCAAAGTGCGCGGAGCCTCAGAAAACAACCTCAGAAACCTGGACGTCGCATTTCCGCTAGGAACTTTGTGTGTTGTGACGGGTGTATCTGGGGCAGGAAAGTCCTCACTGATTGGATCCATCCTTTACCCAGTGCTCGCTAATCGCTTGAACAAGGCAGAGGAAAAGATTGGTGCACACCTGGGAGTCGACGGCGTCGAGCAGCTCGATAAAGTCGTCAATATCGATCAACACCCGATCGGCCGCACTCCGCGCAGCAATCCTGCGACGTACGTCAAAGTGTTCGATGAGATCCGTAAGCTCTTCGCCGAGGTTCCCGATGCTAAAGTGCGCGGCTATTCGCCCGGGCGCTTTTCGTTCAACGTTCCGGGAGGGCGTTGTGAAGCCTGCGAAGGCGATGGTGTACGCAAGATTGAAATGCACTTTTTGCCGGATGTTTTCGTCAAGTGCGAAGAATGCCAAGGCCGGCGTTTCAACGACGCGACCTTGGAGGTGCGCTACCGTGGGCGCTCGATTTCCGATGTGCTAGGGCTCACGATTCGCGAGGCGCGCGAGCTCTTTTCTGCGCACCGCAACATCTCTGAACCCTTGACACTGCTCGAAGCGGTTGGCGTCGATTATCTCCATCTGGGCCAACCCTCCCCCACGCTTTCTGGCGGTGAAGCGCAGCGCATCAAGCTTTCCCGGGAGCTGGCGCGCAAGGCCACGGGCCGTACGCTCTATATTTTGGATGAACCCACCACAGGTCTCCATTTCGAGGATACGGCCAAGCTCCTGCAAGTTCTGAAGGAGCTAGTCGATGCCGGGAATACCGTGATCGTGATCGAACACAACCTTGATGTGATCAAGTGCGCTGATCACGTGATCGATCTTGGCCCCGAGGGCGGCCCAGGCGGTGGCTCCCTGATCGCATTCGGTACGCCGGAAGCCGTTGCCAAGAATCCGCGCTCGCACACCGGACGCTTCCTCGCACCGCTCTTAGGGCACAAGTCGGCGCCTTCGCTGTCCGAAGCTGTGGCAGCTCGTGCGTCGAGCAAAAGCTCCTCCAAAAAGAAGCCATCGACTACCGACAAGGCCCCCGGGAGACGCAGCGCGCGCGCTACGTCGACGCGAGAACGCTAAGAGCTAACCCCAAGTCTGATATGGCGGACAGCTAGCGGACAGCTGTCGGATAGGCTTGGCGAACTCTCTCGATCCCACGCTGCGTATGATGCTTTACCTTCAGCCAGGCTCGCTTTCGCATTTTGGGCTCGGCAACCCTGACTGGCACAACAGTTGCCAATGGACCTCCACCGACCATCGCCGGAAGCTGACAAATCGCCAGCGATCTCAGCCGCAACCAAAAACCTTTGAGAAGGAAATTCCAGTGGAAAAGCACAAAATGAAGCTCGTTTACGCCATCACCGACCACCACCAGCACCACTCTTGGAACAAAGTAGGAGTCGGTTTCGTCAACGGCGATGGCTCTATCAACATCAAGCTTCAAGCGTTGCCGATGAACGGCGAGCTACAGATCCGCGACTACGTGGAGCAGGCCGCGCCTACGCTCAGGAGCGCCGTGAGCGTGGATGCAGCTTAAGCAGTGCGCCAACAAGCTTGAGGTAAAGCAAGCTTGTTGGCGGATCGCTCGTCAGTTTCCGGTTCCGCCCGATTGTCCACCGGCTCCGCCGGCTCCACCGGCTCTACCGGCAGGCAAGCTGCCATTCTTGGGCATTCGGTCGCCACAGTTCGCGGCATCCGTGCCTGCCAGCTTGAGTTACAAGCTGCTCATCATGGGAATATTTAACCACTGGTACACAAAGGTAACTAGGCACTGACGCTTCACCGAGATGCACCGCTCGGACTCTCCAACAATGCCCCGAATGCGCGCACCGTCACCGCTAGCTTCCCCACCCATGAAACAGCTTCCGCGTTTCGCAGCCCCCCCAAAAGAACCAGTGACCGCGAGAGCGACCCGCATCGCACAACTTCAAGCCATCTGCATCAAACGCGGCTGTTCGACCTCTTGGGTGTCGGGGAACACCACACCCCGAAGATCGAGCGTTCCCGAAGCGTGCCCCGAGAATGACATTCCTTTCACAATCAACTCAACCCGATTCTGACATTCTGCCTTCTTCAAAATCTTCGTGATATGCGCCTCGACCGTCTTGACTGAGCGGCTCAACGCGCGAGCAATCGCGCTATTGGGTGACCCTGCTACCAACATGCGCACCACTTCACTTTCTATCTGAGTGAGATTCCATTGCCCTGAGACGCGTTCGATATTGATTGACATGTTGCCTCCCGAATTCAGACCCGACGACCGAGCTAACCTGCGAGCGCGTGGCGAAGCCCATCTTCACTCTGCCGCTGCATGCTTGCCCTATTGAGACTATGTCCGCGTCAAACCAATCTGATCACAACGGATGCATATATTTCCGACGGTACCGTTGCGTGTCACCTGAGTGACGGGAGTGCAGCGTAAGCAACAGTCTGCTCAACCACTGCCAGCATCATCTGTTTGAGATCGAAGTAATTGGGGTCGGCGTCGTTGCTCGCGCTCGCGGAGTACTTTCCTCGACGCAGCACGTACAAAATTGTTTCCAGCTTGACGTCCATCGGTGAGCTCGGAGTCGCTTTGTCCCAGATCACCGCCTCGGCGTGGGCGATCCAGCGGGCGGAGAGGCAAGCGCGCACGGCTTCACTCCTGGCCAATAGTTCTGACAAAGAAGCGTGATCGGAAACTGAAACGGGGCCCAAACCCCAATCCCGAAAGCTATAGCGCGGCAGGGTGACCATCGAATCCACAGGCTGATTCGCATCCAACATGCGGTAGCTACCATCGGCGTCAAAATGCTCGAACGCAAATCCTGGCTGATCCATGAGCTGATGGCAGCTTCTACAGGCTGGGTCCGCTGCGTGCTGGCTTTCGTAACGGGCTCGCGTTGTGAGTGGCGATGCTGGGTTGGCTGGGTTGGCTGGGTTGGGTGGCGTGGTGACGACACCGAGCGGCGGCTTGGGCAGCGTGTTGCAGAGAAAGGTCTCGATAAGGTGGCTCCCCCGGCGCGTTGGAGAACTTGACGTGGCGTTTGCTTCAACCATCGGGAAATACGGCTGGGAAAGCAGCCCGATGCGCCGATCCGGCAACACTTCAACAAACTCAAGCTCACTCGCTACTGAGGCCACGCCGAGGATCTTACTCAGGGGCTGATTCACATAGCCGAACTTGGCCGTCAGCAAGGTCGAGAGCGTTGCTGGCTGTGGGACGACTTTGGGATTCGGAAAGAAAACATGACCGAGAAACGCCTGGGTGGAGGCACGGGCGCTAGCGACCGTCTCGGCAGTGAATTCTGGAAAAAGCTTTGGATCCCGCGTGATATTGGGGACCACACCAGCATCCAACCAATCCAAGAAGAACTTGGAGACGCCAGCTGCTGCCCGCGGATCATTCAGCATGCTCTGCGCAAAACAGGCAAGATCGCTCACTGTCTTCAAGCTTCGAGTCTTAGCATCCGCTACCAAGTAATCCGGAGGGGCGATGTTCCAGAACAACTTTGAAAGGCGCGTGGCAGCCTCCGTGGCGTCAATTGGGAGCAAGGGATACGGGCTCTCACCCGCGCTTACGTCGCACAACCCTGGCAAACTCTCACTCGGCTTGGGGGAGCCCGTTAGCGCCACACCCGCACTTCCGCCGCTCGGCGCGGGCACCGACTGAGCTCCACCACTTCCGACCCCACCGCCCTCTGCCGCTCCTGACGAACGAAATGACGAATCAACCACGTAGTGGTCCGCTGTCCCGCAACCAGCGATGATCATAGAAAGTGCAACGAGCACTAAATAGGCACTAAACGCCGGCATTCTGGTTGCTCTAGCGGAAGTTAGCAACTGCCCGCGCTCTGATCGCCGCTACCTCAGTCCGAAGCTCCCCCGCCGGGTGCTCTCTATCATATCGGGCAAACAGCTCCTTCAAGGACCCCTCATCGTGGCGAACTATCGCAGAGCGCAACGCATCGACTAACCTAACTTCTTCAGGCAATCGATCACCCCTCCCAACGGGAAGTACTGATGCGATTGGCGTGGCAAAAGCGGCCCGAGCCACTCGCCCCGCGTCCGACGGAACAGCCACCCTCGCAGCATCTGCAGCGCCACGCCAACTCACCTTTGCACTTGACTCACCGATTGGGCGCTTTTTGCTTCCCGCTACAAAAGAATTAGCTTGTGACCGCACAGGAACGGCGTTAACTGGCACCGCAACCCGCCCCTGTTTTTCCCCTTGCACAGACACCACCGCGACCACTTCCGGGATCGCTGGTGCCACTTCTACCTGAGGTACACCTGAATTACGCTGCGACCGCCCGACCCACACCGACGGTCCTAGCTTCGAGACAGGAAGCGTTGCACTTGCGGAGTAGGATGGGCTTTCAGCTGGCCCCGGAAAGACCGCTTGCGTTAGCCCAACGGTTGTTATGCCCGCCAGCAGCCCGGCGCCCGCCCACTTCACCAGTACCAGACCGCACCCTGCAGCGGCACTTCCTGCTTGCACCGTTACCGCACTCGCACTCGCACTCGCACTCGCACTCGCACC
>Ga0105049_10001420_pt1 | contig 28284 bp, 12 predicted proteins | sample MAT06_FD_78087 | JGI IMG/M metagenome (GOLD analysis project Ga0105049, IMG submission 78087) | Freshwater microbial communities from Lake Fryxell liftoff mats and glacier meltwater in Antarctica - MAT-06 | ecosystem: Environmental > Aquatic > Freshwater > Ice > Liftoff microbial mat | place... | reverse complement strand
TAGGGAATATCCAGATGCTCTGTGCGCAACTCGGCAATCCCGAACGGTCGCTGAAGTGTGTGCACGTGGCTGGCACTAATGGAAAAGGCTCTACCTCTCATCTTATCGCCTCAGTGCTGCAAGAAGCAGGCTACAAAACAGGCCTGCACACATCTCCACATCTGATTGATTTCAGGGAGCGCATTCGAATAAACGGGACAATGATCCCTGAAATAGATGTGGTTGATTTTGTAGAAACGAATCTGTCCATCTGGGAACCTATTCAGCCTTCTTTTTTCGAGCTTTCGGTAGCCATGACGTTTTGGTATTTTCAAAAAGAAAACGTCGATATCTGTGTGATTGAAACGGGTCTCGGAGGTCGTCTCGACTCCACCAATATCATTCTTCCCGAGTTAAGTGTAATAACTCAAATCGGATTGGATCATATGAATCTATTGGGTGACACCATTGAACTAATTGCCGCTGAAAAATCGGGCATTATCAAATCAAGCATTCCAGTGGTGATCGGCGATCTTACCCCGGAAGCCCGTAAAATGATGGTGGGAAAAAGTGATGCACTTCAATCCCCTCTAATCGATTCTACCACTTTCTCTTCAGTGCCGCCGACACCCTTGGCTGGACTCTATCAGAAACACAACGCTAGAACTGCTTACGCCGCATTAAGGACCTTGTCGACGCTGGGATGGAATATCCTTGAAACACACATTCACACCGGCTTTGACTCCGTAATACTCAATACCAAACTCCGCGGAAGATGGGAAACGCTGCGCACAGATCCTCTCGTCATTTGTGATGTCGGACACAACGAAGATGGAATTCGTTGGATCACCACTCAACTGAATCAGACACCTTATGCACGCCTGCATTTTGTATTGGGCGTGGTCAATGACAAAGACCTTGCGAGCATGCTGTTAAAGCTGCCTAAAGACGCTACGTATTATTTCTGTAAGGCCAATATTCCCCGGGGGCTCGACGCTCACCTTCTTGCGCAGCACTCCGCCGATGCGGGGCTAAAAGGAAGGGTGTATGACAGTGTAGCTCAAGCGTACACCGAAGCTCTTGAAGAGGCTTCAAATGAAGATCTTGTCTTTATTGGCGGATCTTTTTTTACCGTCGCAGAGGTGCTTGCCCTGACAGATTCAACACGTTAGAGCTTAACGGATAAATGCAATTTTGGCTACGTTATCCACCGAGCCATCAGCATTCGCTGCAAACACATAATAGATGCCTGTGGCGGGTCGCTCACCATCCAAGCGGCGACCATTCCATACCGCACGCCCACCCTGGCTCTGCGTTTCGAATACAAGATTACCTTGCACATCGGTGATCTTCACATTCGAATCATACGCCAATCCATCTACGGTAATATTCCCTTCAAACTCGGGGCGAACGGGATTCGGATAAGCGCGCACATTCGACATCCCAAGGTCAAAGTTGGTGGCTGTGGAGAAAAATGAAATGATCCCATTCTCAGTGGCAAAAAACACTTCACCGTTCTCCTGATTGATCGTGATATCATAAATGTTGTTCGAAAGCAGCGGACTGTTTGCACTGGTAAAATGAAAAATCTGATTCAGTCCATCGGCACTGAATAAAAACACACCGCTGTTCTGAGTGCCCACCCATTTGCGGTTTCCACCGTCAATTGCAATTGATGTGATCGCTTCTGTTTCCAGCAGAACTTGCACATTTCCATCCTGCGTAATAAGGATCGGTTCGGCATCAAACACCTCCTCACTAAAAATCGCATCTTGATTGTAAAACACAGCTAGGCCTTGCAGAGTGCCTACCCAAACTTCACTGTCTAGGTCTTCCGTTACACAGAGCACATCATTGCTCGGCAACTTTCCATTTCCCTCTGAAGAAGTGAGCAGTTTAAAATTATCATCGCTCTGAGAGGCAAGAGTTCCATTTGTATTCAGCACAAGGAGTCCTTTGCCTGGAGCAATGGCCCATGTATATCCGAGCTGAGAAGCCATGATATCGCCCATTCGATCGGCCGAGACGATGAGTGGTGCGAGATTAAATCCATAAAAATTTCCCGAGCGATCTCTTGCGTGAATTTGTTGGTCCGAAAAACTATTGGTACACCACAGAATTCCATTGAGGTCAAAGTCGACGCCTCCCACGCCAGTCCATCCGGGCGCCCATGTCACTCCACTTCCCAATAAAGTGCTGTTGCTGGTGGCTTCATTGTAGATCAGAAGGGAGCCAGAGGCAGTCCGCTCCAACAGTCCTTCTTCCCATGATCCGAAGTAGATGCGATCGTTGTTCAACGGGTCAATGGCCACATCCATGATGTCACTTACTCCCGGTGTGCCATTCGCACCATTACCTGGATCTATCTCAACCCACTGTTCGTTTACAAATCCACTCAATGGAAACTTGTTCCAGAAGTTGCCCCAACCATCAGAAACGCCACCGTGGGCTACCCAGAGGTTGTTGTTGTATGCTTCAATCCTTCTTGTGGAAGCCGTGGCAGGGCCTTGAGGCCGAATAATTTCCTGCGCTCCATTTCCTCTTCGCACCAACATCCCATGGGTTCGATCCGCCACCCAAAGGTCGCCCCATCGGTTCATCACCGCGCGATTGGCGGTTACATACAAACCGGCGTGTGTCGCCACATTGATGTTCATCATAAGATCCAGGTGAACAGTCTGGTACACTCCTTCTCCGGAAAACGTAAGCCAAACCGCATTGGACCAAAGTCGATTGTACTTCAATCCGGGATAACTCGTAAATTCTTCCCACGCACCTCCCGCGATCGAACGCTTCCAAATCACGTCTTCTGTATCTCCTTCTACTTCAATAAAGAGTTGTCCGAGAAAGGCTTCGATATCTGAAACTTCTCCCATCGGTACATCTTCCAACCAAGTCCAATTTTCAGGATTAGCCAAAAAATTGTTGGTGGCATCGGCAGTGCGTATGCCCAATTCGGTAGTCGCATAAATCACATTGTCTGCGATGACTAAGTCCGTCACTCCAAGCTGCACTCCTTCTTCACCGATAATATAGGTCGACTTAATCTCCATGCGGTTGAGATCGGCTACGATAATTCCGAGTCCGGTACTTAGATAAGCCAGGCCTTGATAAGGGTAAATAGTATTGACGCGCTTATTGCCAAGAATGCTACTCAAACGGATATCCGGAATATTGGTAGTGACTCCATCGCGAATAATATCAAGGTTGCCATTGTCGTAACCGACCAACACACTTTTAGAAAATGCATCGTACTCCATGCAGGATATGCCTACATCTGACAGCAGATTGATTTTAGAAATCCGACGGATCTCACTGTCTACTGGATTGTAGGTAAAAATGGAATAGGGAGTAGCGCACCAAACGATATCATTGTGATCCACGCATACATCGACTGTTTCACCATAAGGCAGGTGATCTCGCCACATGCCTGTGCTAAACTGGGACAGTGCGGGGAGCGCAGCAGCTAGAGAAACAAGAAGACTCAAAAAAAATCTCATAGAAAGTCGATTTGGCGCACGAGTAACGCGGCTTCGGCAAAATTGGTATATCTCCTTCATCTTTTCCGTTGGTCCAATTATCCTATCCGATTAACCCCTTACAGCGACCGCAAGTTAACCCCTCCCATAAAAAACGAAAGAAGTGGCCCAACTTAGAATCTGTCAATGGGTTAAACCGGCGGCCACACCTTACCCATCTAAAACCAAGCTTATGTCAAACAAAGCCTCTGACCAATTGCACCGTCTTATTCACAGTATGAGCAAGCCGGAAAAAAGGTACTTCAAGGTGCACTCCTCCCGAAATTCTCCGGAGGAAGAGAACAACTATCAAGTTCTTTTTGATGCCATCGACCGACAAGTTGAGTACAATGAAGAAAAGTTGCTCAAGAAGTTTGCAGAAAAAGCTTTCGTGCATCGCTTCTCGATCAGTAAAAACAGATTGTACAATGCGATTCTGCGCAGCCTAGATGCCTTTCACATTTCAGGAAGTACAGAAGCACAATTGCATCGGCAAATTCACTCGGCTTCGATCCTTTACAATAAGTCGCTGTATGACCAAAGTCTGAAGATTCTGGAAGGTGCAAAGAAGATTGCCACCCGACACGAGTTGCTTCCCATTCTCTGTGAAATACATCACTGGGAAAAACGCATTTTAGAGAAAAATCAATACGAGGACATCGAGGATTCAAGTCAGTTGGAAACGATTGTGATAAAGGATCGGGAACTCATCCAGGAACTCTCCGCAATAGATGAGCTGTGGCACATCAAAAGTCAGGTTTTTCATTTGCTGTATCGTCAGGGCAAAGCGCGCAATGCGCAAGAAACCGCAGCATTCAAATCCATTATTGATCAAACGGTAAAGCAGGCTTCATCTTTAGCGAAGGGAACCGAGGCTACGTATTTACAAAATCATATCTATAGTGCTTATCATTTTGGACTAGGCGAATACGACAAATGCTATCCTTATCTCTCGAAAAACCTTGAGCTGATTGAAGCCAATCCGTTATTTTTCACTAACGAACCCTCGACTTGGCTTTCTGTGCTAACTAATGCGATGTATGTAGGAATGCGCTTAGGGAAATGGAAGGAATCCTTTCGTCTCATGGATAAGCTTCGAGCGTATCGTGATCAGCCAGAATTGATTCAAAATGAAGACGTGCAGGTGCGGCTTTTCGGAATAGGATGCAGCGCCGAACTAGCCCTTTTTGCGCAAAGCGGGGAATTCGAAATGGGAGTAGCCCTTGTTCCTGCCATTGAAGTAGGTCTAAAGAAATACGAAGGACTCCTCTCTTCAGTTCGTATTGCCCACTTCTGCTTCAATACAGCGGTGTGCTATTTCGGACTGGGTCGCTATCAGGAATCAATGAAATGGCTGAATCGCCTGCTCAACGAAATTCCTATCGACAAAACACGCGACCTACATTGTATGGCTCAGGTGCTGAGTCTTGTGGTGCACATGGAGTTGGGCAATGATCGACTGCTTCCTTATTCGCTTAGGTCCACACAACGATTTCTCGAAACCCGCCGAAAAGTATATGGAGTAGAGGAAATTCTACTGCGCTTTGTGGGTGATTCCTTGAAGAAAAGACAGGGGTCCTCGGCTGTTGCACGATACCAGCAACTGGCCGATGAACTCGCTCCATTGAAAATCGATTCATATGAGCGAAATGCCTTCGAGTTCTTCGACTTTCACGCCTGGGCGGTGAGTAAGTCTACAGGAAAAAAGTACCGCGAATTGCTGGCTGCATAAGGCGCTATTCCTCGTCTTCGGAAGCTGCAAAGGCATCCCAACCCTGAGCGCGAAGTTCAGCTACTGTTCCACCGCGCGTAATGAGTCGGCACCCTGAAGACTCATCCGTAATGTGTCCGATAACCGTAAAGTTGGGGTTCCCCTTTATTTTATCGAAATCGGACTGACGAATAGTAAACAACAATTCGTAGTCTTCTCCACCATTGAGCGCGCAGGTGGTGGGATCAAGGTTAAACTCGATGGCTACGGCGCTGGTTTTGGGGTCGATCGGTAGCTTCTCTTCGTAGATATCGCAGCCAGTGAGACTTTGCTTGCAGATGTGAATGAGCTCGGAAGCCAAGCCATCAGAAATATCAATCATAGATGAAGGCTGAACCCCTTGCGCGGCGAGCAGTTCGATAATGTCCTTCCTAGCTTCCGGTTTGAGTTGACGCTCGAGGAGATAATCATGTCCTTCCAGATTAGGCTGTGCGGCAGGCGCCGCGCGAAAAACCTCCTTCTCACGTTCCAAAATCTGCAAACCGATAAATGCAGCGCCGAGGTCGCCACTTACCACAATCAGATCATGCTCGCGGGCACCGGCTCGAGTTACGATTTGCTCCTTTGCACCAAAGCCTATTGCAGTGATTGAGATGATCAGACCTGACAACGAAGAAGTGGTATCGCCTCCCACCAAATCAACCCCGTACCAATCGCAGGCGCGGCGCATTCCTGTGTAGAGCTCTTCGATGGCCTCGAGCGAAAATCGGTTGCTGAATGCCAAACTCACTGTTACCTGAGTCGGCTTGACATTCATCGCGCATATATCGCTCAGATTGACTGCAATGCTTTTGTAGCCTAGGTGTTTGAGGGGAGTGTACATCAAATCAAAATGAACACCTTCGAGAAGCATGTCAGTGGATATTACCAACTGCTGATCTGGAGGAGGCTGAATAATCGCGGCATCGTCGCCGACACCTTTCACCGTAGAAGGCTGGCGAAGCTGAATCGTTTTGGTGAGGTGTCGAATCAGTCCGAATTCACCCAATTGTTCTATTTCCGTGCGTTTATCTGACATAGTCCTAATATGAAAGGGCAAAAATGGGTCAAAGCGCGGATTAAGCCGTAAGGACATTTGATTCCTTGACAGAATGAATGGGATTCGGTTCACTTTCTCGAATATCCGCGGCCATCAATTGGATAGATATTTTTCCATTCCATTCATTAGGTTCGAGCGAATAGAGCAGGTCAACCGGAGTACCCGACTTTATCACTGGCCCCCAATCCATCCCTTTATCAAACGCAATTCCATCGAATGCAAGCGCGTTGGAGGCTTGTTTGAGATGCAGTTTGAGGTGTGCTTTCGTTTCTCCAACCTGACGAGTTTTCCCTGCGTCTTGAAGGCGTCTCGAGAGAAAAACAGGCCTCATGTTATCCGGACCAAATGGCGCGAAGCGCTGCAACTGGCTGAAAAATCGTGGTGTGATTTCGCTAAAATCAACCTCAGCATCAATTTCGATTGTGGGTACTGGCCGCTCGTGCTGCAACGCCTGAGCCACTAGGCGATCAAATTTGAGACGGAAGTCCAAAAAATGCTCTTCTTTCATAGAAAGTCCGGCTGCCATTGTGTGACCGCCAAACTGAATAAGGAGGTCGGAGCATTCGCCCAGGATGGAGTACAAATCAATACCCGAAATAGAGCGGGCACTTCCCGCTAGGGTACCTTCTTTCCGTGTCAACACGATAGCCGGCTTATAGTAAGTCTCTACCAATCGAGATGCGACGATTCCGATCACGCCCTTGCTCCAGTCTTCGCCGCGAATGACGGTAGAAAAGGAATCGTTATAGAAGGCATCTTCCTCTACCATTTGAATAGCCGACACGGTGATGTCCTTATCTAATCCCTTTCGGGTAGTATTGTTTGCCTCCAGCAACTTGCCGTATTCGGCGGCTTCGGCGGGGTCATTGGATATGAGGAGGCGAACCGCATTTCTCCCAGACATAATTCGTCCGGCCGCATTAATTCGCGGGGCCAGAATAAAAACCACATCTGAAATAGTCAGGTTAGGTCGCTTGAAACCAGCTAGATTAAGCATTTCCGTGATCCCTGGTCGTGGGAATTGTTGTAGCACTTTGAGGCCTTCAAATGCAAGGGCTCTGTTTTCTCCCACGAGAGGAACAATATCGGCTCCGATGGAAATGGAAAGGAGATCCAATTGGCGAAACAAAAAATCCATAGCGGTTTGAGTGGCCTGACAATACCCTTGGAGAAGTTTGAATCCTACTCCGCAGCCGCTCAGGCCTTTATCCGGATAGGGGCAATCAGGTCGTTTTGGATCAAGCACCGCCAGCGCTGGTGGAATGGCGTCAGGATTGTGGTGGTCACACACAATCACCTCCATACCAAGGCTATTGGCTAGTTCGATTCGCGCTCCATCCTTAATTCCACAATCGAGCGTAATAATGAGTTGAAAGCCATTTTCGGCTGCCCAATGGACCCCCTTTTCTGAAAAACCATATCCTTCTGTGAATCTATCCGGAATATAAAAATCGCAATTGGCCTCGATGAAAGACAAGAATGAATACACCAAAGCCACAGCCGTGGTGCCATCCACATCATAATCTCCGAAAACGAGGATGCGTTCACCGGAGTGCAGAGCACTGATAAGTCGGCTTACGGCCAGATCCATATCCTTCATCAGAAAAGGATCGTGCAATTGATTGAGCGAAGGCTTTAAAAATTGTTCCGCCTCTGAACGGGTGGAAATACCCCGTTGCAAGAGCAGCCTCCAAATAGCCGGCTCCAGCGCCCAATCACTCACAACACGCTCTATTTCAGCCGCTTCAGGCTGCACCTTAAGTTTCCAGTCCGTCTTCATTTCAATTGCGTAATTAGCTCAAACGAGCGAACCCAAGGGACTTTTTCGAAAAAATCGAAACAATTTATACTGACCACCTACGCAACCCTGTTGCCGAGTTTATGGTCTTTCACCGTATATTTGACACCCGAAATCAGAATCACCACATGAGCCTGAGGCATTACATCCTAGTCTTTGCAGTCGCTTTCACCGGATCTTTTTTCCTGGCCGGCTGTCTTAATGACGACAACAAAATTCCACCAAACTGCTACGACGGTATCCTCAACAATGAGGAGCAACTTGTAGATTGCGGTGGTCCCTGCGAAGCATGTTTTCACTGCATCGATGGCATCTGGCAGCCCCAATTGGGCGAGACGTGCGTCGACTGTGGAGGAGAGTGCGGTGCGTGCACACAATGTCGCAACTGCATTCAAGACGGCGACGAGTCAGGTATCGACTGTGGAGGAACTTTCTGCGGCCCCTGCGCAGTCCTTTGCGATGATGGCATTCTCAATGGCAATGAAGAGCAGATAGACTGTGGCCCTAATTGTGAGCCCTGTCCAACCTGCGACGACTTGCTCATGAATGGCAATGAAGTCGGTATTGACTGCGGCGGAACTCTCTGTGCACCTTGCATCACAGACGGAAGCTGCATCAACTCGGTTTTGGATGGCGATGAGTTTTGGATCAACTGTGGAGGTTCGACCTGCCCTAATTGTGATACCATTCTCTCCTTTAAAGTGAATAACCTAACCCACGTGGTTTTGGCCAACAACGTTACCTTCAGCTTTGATGGTGCAGCCCTTAATGTAGCAGGCACAAGTTTGCAGGGAGGAACCATACAGATCAGCACCAATGTGCCACCGGCAGGATGGGTTACCGGAGCAACTGTAACCATGAATCAGACGACAATTCCGAATAAGCAAATTGGTTATACCGATGAGTTTGGTGTTTCTTATGGTTCCGGTACTACAGAGACAACCAATGGATCACTCAATTTTGTTCGGTTTATCACTACGCCACTGCCAGGCCTCATTCGTGGAACGTTTAATGGTAACTTGTCGGATTTCGCAGGCACATCCTCTGTCAGTATTACAAGTGGGTTATTTATGGTTCCAGTGAACTAACAAGATTCTTTCATATCGAAAAAAGGCTGTCCTTTGGGCAGCCTTTTTTGTTGGTAACGCTGCATCATTGAGATGGTGCTCTCCAAGAGCAGTTCGATCAGCCGCTTTAAGGCATTGCTATTTCTGAGTAAACCTTGGGCAGAAAACTGTCCGCGACAGTCCATCTTGACTAAATTTGTCGCCTTGTTTGATTAACCAATTTACCCTTCTCTGATGAAAAGAGTTCTACTCGTTTGCGGTGCGCTGATTTCCCTGCACGCCGTTCAAGCCCAAGACTGTTCCGACATTTTTATTTCAGAATATGTCGAGGGAACATTCAACAACAAAGCGATTGAGCTATATAACCCGACCAGCCAACCTATTAACTTAGGAGATGGCGAATATAAAATGGGTCGCGATCGTGATGGTGCGGGAAATCCGATGCTGCTGCCAATTACCGGTACCATTCAGCCGTTTAGCACGCGCGTTTTCGTTTTAGACAAGCGCGATCCAAATGGAACCGGCAACGAAGTGGCGGTTTCAGAAGAGTTGGAAGCTGCTGCTGATACTTTCCTGAATCCAGTTTACGTGCAGGAATTTTCTCCAATGTATTTTAATGGAGATGATGCTTTTGTGCTTGTAAAAGGTACAGCCACTATCCTCGATATTGTTGGCAAAATCGGTGAAGATCCGGGCACTGGCTGGTTTGAACCAGGCGATCCCAATACCCGTTGGTGGACAGTAGATAATACATTGATCCGCAAGAGCACAATCAAAAAAGGAGTCTTAGTAAATCCCGGTACATTCAATCCCGCTTTGGAGTGGGACAGTCTTCCCTCCAATACATTTGATCAGTTGGGTTCACATACGTGTGATTGCCTTATTCCAGACAATGTGGGTGAGATCGAAGAGACTATTTTCTCCGTATTCCCAAACCCCATTGCGCAGGGCGAACTCTCTATCAAAAGCAATAAAGAAATTTTGGGCTATGCCATATACGCCTCTTCAGGTCGCCTAGTCACCCGGAAAGAAGGTTTGAGCAGCAGCTATTACTCCATCGCTTTGCCTGAGCAAGCGGCCGGAATTTACTTCATTGAAGTTTGGTTTGCCGACGGAACGAGGGTGCATCGCAAGTTGCTTTCTAAATAAGTATTCACAGTTTCGATCAACATTGGCAAAGGGGGGTGCAAACGCCCCTTTGTGCTGAAATAAAAATGCTCTTCCCGTGAGAATAGTTTCATTATTAAGTGCGCTCACTGGAGTTCTCTTTTCACTTGGCGCGCTATCGCAAGTGCAAGTGGGTGGTGTGGTCAAAGATGCCACCTCCGGAGAAACACTCCCGGGTGCCACCGTCCTATATGCCGAAGGCAAGGGCACAACTACCGATCTCGATGGCGTATTTGAGCTGAAGCTGGAGCGTGGCACATATACGTTGACTGTGAATTATGTGGGCATGGCTCCCGTGAAGCGTGAGGTGAAAGTGGGCTCATCACCGATCAGTCTAGTGATTGTGATGGAATCCGTGCAGATGAAAGAGGTGGAAATTGTAGCGGACATAGCCATCGAGCGGAAAACGCCAGTGGCCTACTCCGATATCTCTCCAATCAAGCTCAAGGAAGAGTTGGGCACTCGCGATTTGCCGATGATCCTGAACTCTACACCGGGCATTTATGCGACGCAAACAGGAGGAGGTGACGGGGATGCACGTGTCAATATTCGAGGATTCAACTCACGCTATGTGGCCGTGATGGTGGACGGTATTCCGATGAATGACATGGAGAATGGGCTTGTCTATTGGAGCAATTGGTTCGGCTTGGACCAGGTGACTCAAAAAATACAGGTGCAGCGCGGTTTGGGCGCTAGTAAGCTCGCTATTCCATCCATTGGGGGAACCATCAATGTGCTGTCTCAAGGAATTGATCAAAAGGCACAACTCACGTTTTCTTCAGAAGTAGGAAACAACCAAAATCTCCGGCAGTCGATTGGATACAACTCCGGACGATTGAAAGGCAATTGGGGTGTAACTGCCGCCCTGTCGTACAAGACAAATAATGGTTGGGTTGAAAACTTACAATCGAAGCAGCTCTTCTATTTCGTAAAAATTCAAAAGGACTTCACCAATTCAAGTCTATCATTTTCCGCGATGGGCAGTCCTCAGCAGCACTTTCAACGCCCAACGCGAGAAGCTATTTCATTCTACAATAAAGATTACGCCGCAAATCTGGGAGTAGATACTGCTGCATTTGATGGTGGCAATTTTGGAGTGCGTCATAATCCCTATTGGGGATTGCTGGTGCGCAACAGAGGCGGAGAAAATCCAGAGGAAGAATTAATCTCCGACCGAGTCAACTACTATCACAAACCCATTTTGAACTTAAAGCATTTCGTCAAGCTAAACGAAGCGATGGCGATATCCAACATTGTATACGCCTCATTTGGTGACGGTGGAGGAACGGCTCTGAAGACTTCCTCCTTTGATCAGAATGGCCAGACCAATTTTCAACAGATCTACGACATCAATACGCAGGGTACTATTTTCTTACCCCCCTACGACTTATCCGTAATTGATGACACTTCACAATACAAAGCAAAAAATTATATTCTTTCACGCATCAATAATCACTTCTGGATTGGTGCGTTATCTACCTTCAAATACAAGCCACACAAACGACTGGAGCTTTCCGGAGGATTTGACGGGAGGTATTATTTCACCGATCGCTATCAGGAGATTTATGATTTGCTTGGCGGAGACTACGCCGTGCCCAATGCATCAGGCGACGATAAAAATGATCCCACCAATATTGCGAAAAGAGAAGGCGATATATTCGGTTATAAAATCCGGACCTACGTCAAACAGGGCGGATTGTTTTTTCTCGCCGAATACAAGCGCGATAATTGGTCGGCGTTTATTAATGTGACTGGTTCAGTCAATGCCTATAACCGAACCGATTTCTTTGCCCTTAAGAGCGCTACTGACAATTACCAGACGAGTGGCTGGAAAACATTCCCTGCTGCCACGATCAAAGGTGGTTTGAACTACAACATCAACAAGAATCACAGCATTTTCGCGAACGGAGGATACCTCTCACGCTCACAGCTGGCCTCTAATGTCTTTGTAGGAACATCGCTCAACACTTACAATGGCTTGCAGAATGAATTGGTAATTGCCCAAGAGATAGGCTATTTATTCAAACAGGGAAATTTCAAATCAGCAGTGAACCTGTACAACACCTTATGGAAAAACAAGCCGGTGCGCCAAACTTTCCAGTTTGGTACAGAAGTATATCCCGTGAGTATTCCGGGAATGAACGCGCTTCATCAGGGATTGGAGGTTGAAAGTGAATTGAAGATTTCCAATAAAGTCGAATTGGACGGAGTGCTGTCGGTTGGAAACTGGAGATGGGTTTCAGATGGAGAAGCCATAGTAACTGATGAAGCTGGAACGGTGGTGATTGATACCATTCAGTTTAATGCCAACGGTGTGAAGGTGGGCGATGCGGCGCAATTTCAAGGCAGTTTCGGATTTCGGTACGAACCAATCAAAGGGCTGTACCTTCGGCCAAGGATTACGTATTTCGACTTGAACTATTCCGATTTTGATCCGGAAACACTCCAAGGAGACAATGCAAACCGCCAAAGTTGGAAAATGCCCGGTTACTATCAGCTTGATGTAAACTTGGGCTATAACATGCTCATCGGACAGAAAAAATACAAGCTCGGATTCAGGGTCAATCTGATGAACGTAACTAACGTGATGTTCGTTTCAGATGCCCGCAACAACGAGAACGGTAACCAGTTTGACGCTGGCTCAGCCGGCGTATACATGGGAATGGGCTTCCGGTGGAATACGGGAGTGAATTTTACTTTTTGACGAACAAACAAATAACAGATACGATGAATTTTTTCTCTAAAATGACCCTTGCACTCGTGGCTGTAGCTCTCAGCACTACACTCGCTATTGCACAGGCTATCTTGCCCACTTCGTGGAATTTCGATGTAGCTGCCCCGCAAGGTTGGAGTGAATCACTCGGCTCAGGCAATACCCGTTATGCTGGCGGACAGGCCGGACAGGCTTGCCGACTCGACGCCACCGGCGAATTTGTGCTGGTAGAGTTTGCCGAAGAGCCGGGTGCTGTGTCCTATTATGTGAAAGGGCAGAATTCAGGTGGAAGTTGGCTAGGTACGTTTACAATCCAAGAATCAGTTGATGGCACGCCGGGCAGTTTCACTACTCTGAGATCTTTCACGGATTCAGAACTTCCAACAGCGGCCTTTACTCTCTTTACAGATGCACCCGCTTCCACTAGCCGCTTCATTCGCTTCTTCTATGCGATTAAAGTGAGCGGACACAACTTCGCGCTTGATGAGGTATCAGTAAATATTCCTGTGGCTTCTCCCGAGCAGGAGATCAACGTAGTGCAAGGCCTGAATAATGTTCCAAGTGGATTCACGTACAGTATTGGCAATGCCTCCTCGACCGACTTTTCGATTCAAAACCTTGGTCTAGTAAACCAGCTCTCTATTTTAAATATCACCATCTCAGGTGCGGACGCCGCGCAGTTTAGTCTCGTGAGTATTCCTGTGTCTGTGGATGCTCTTTCCTCTGAGGCTCTCACCGTTTTGTTCGATGGCGTAGGTTCAGGATCGAAATTTTGCACCCTGACCATTTTCAGCAACGATGCAAGTGAGAGTGAGTATATAGTCAACCTCTATGCAATCGCCGGAGATTTTGCCAGCGAACCCGCTGCGCAGGCTACAGGACTGAACTTTCCAAATTTGGTGAGTTGGGATTTCAATGTCGCTTTTGGTGCTGGCAACCCAGTTGCTGAGCGGTATCTTGTGCTTCGCAAAAAAGGAAGTGCTGTATCTGAAACTCCCCAGGATGGTGCCACTTATGTGAAAGGGGAATGGATTGGAAATTCGCAAGTAGTTTATCTGGGAGAGCCAGGCATGTTCAACGCGCGCAGCATTGAGGTGAGCACCGAGTACCATTTTGCGCTATTCGCCATGAATGGTCCTGAGGGTTTTGAAAATTATCTGACTTCTGCTCCACTTACTGGAATTGCGACCACACCTACCCCGAATACCGGCACAACATACAACGCAGTGGACCGCACCAGTCCGGCCTTTGTAAATCAGGTAATTGCCGCGATGAATCCGTCCAACTATTTTCAGGTATTCTACTCGAATTACATCAGCACATTGATCAATACATTCTATGTGAAAGACACTGCAGTTGCTGGTCTTTCGCTGAATGCCGTAGAATGTCAGTACTCAGGAGTAAACTATACCTACCAATCAGGGTTTGCCTTTTCGGGCGGTGGCGATGGCACTCTCAGTCGTGAGCATACCTATCCTCAGTCGTGGATGCCAACCTTCTTTGATACAGGATTTGATGATTCACCTGAAGTCTCTGACTTGCACAATCTGATACCTGTGCTTCAAGTAGAGTGCAATGCAGTGCGCTCCAACTATCCCTATGGAGAGGTGGTAAGTCCAACCTCTACGTTTGAAGAAACTGCAATTGGCGACAATGCTATTGGCCAGCAAGTATATGAACCACGCAATGGCATCAAGGGAGATGCGGCTCGCGCTATAATGTATCACGCCACGAAGAACTTCACTTCGATAAATGACTTCAGTTTGCCTGAGCAAATTTCAATTGTGATTCCGTACGGTCAAGATGAGTATCTGCTGAAAAGCTGGCACTTCAATGATTTGCCCGACAATATGGAAATGGCCAAGAATGACTATATCCGCACGCAACAGAACAACCGAAATGCATTCATTGATAGCGTATTGTTTCCGTGCTTCATTCGCTTCTCCAACATGACCAAATGGGCCCCGCAATTGATTGCGAGTGGAAACACCCTCATCGCGGTTGACCTAGGAATAGATTATACCTGGACGCTCAATGGCATTGAAATAGAAGGAGCTAATTCCAACGAATACGAGGCCACTGAAGATGGAAACTATTCCGTTCTCGTGCGTCAGTTTGAGCAATGTCCGGCCTTTGAATCAGTGATTCTTCCTGTAGATGTAGATGCCGTTGGTGAAGTCGAGAAGAATCCGTTTGAAATAAGTATTTATCCGAATCCAACCAATGGTCCAGCTCGCTTGAGCGTATTGAGCAGTCAAGGGGGAAGCGTTCAGGTTCGTCTATTTGACACAGCCGGGCGTGCGGTAAAAACATCCACGCACTTTATGGTTCGTGGTGAAAACATCATCGATCTCAATCTTGATCTACCTGCTGGAATTTACACCGCGGAAGTAGTGCAGGGAACTACTAAGCGAGTAACGCGAGTCTCAGTGAATTGATCAGAATTCAACTGAAATAGTGATCCCATAAAGCCGGAGTCTCATGCCTCCGGCTTTTTTTATCCGGTTAAATGTGCCCTTGAAGCCACCTTTTCAAAGTTTTGCTGGTCTATCTTACTAGGCGAGCAAAAAAATCTTGAGCAGAGATAAGACGATTGGACCAATTTCATCTTAAGAAGAGTCGTTGAATCTGCCAAGAACCTCACTATTTTAGCGGATTTTGAGAAAAACCTTCTTGTATTAAGAATACAAGACTTAACGGACCGAATGAAACTTCTGCGATCTCTTTTAGTTGGCGTGCTGGCGTTGATGGCTGTGGAGGCTCATGCTAATCACGTTCTCGGAGGCAATATCACTTGGCAGTGCCTTGGAGGAAATCAGTATCAATTTACATTGACCATTTACAAGGATTGTTTCGGAGCAACACCAGCGCTGCCGGTTGAAACAGCATTTCTTGTGCCCAGTGGTTGTGGATTATTGCCATTTTCGTTCGGTATGAACTTAGTCAGCGTGACTGAAATCTCTGATCTATGTCCAACCGAATTGGTCAATAGTTCGTGTAACGGAGGAATTATCCCTGGCACGCAGCAAGTAGTTTATACGGGAACGGTCACCCTTGACCCGACCTGCACATGGACATCTTTTTGGAATGGCGGCGACTGGAACTACTTCAACAACATTGATTACTCCGGTTTACCTGATGCATTCATCAGTTGTCAAATCAACCCCGCTGCCGGCTGTCTCAATTCGATCGTGATCACTAATGCGCCTATTCCTTATGAATGCCGAAACACCGGGGTGATCAACAATGCACTAACCGTGAGCGGGTCCGGCGGTTATACACTTACCTACAGCATTGCCACTCCGCAGACCATCCTCGATGATCAGGACATCTTCAATACCATTGCCAACAGCCCCGGTTATGCGCCAATCAATGCGCTTTCAGTGAACGGAGCGGGAGTTGTTTCCTTCAATTCCACTGGATTATTCGTTGGCAACTATTTGGCTACGATCTGTATTCTCATTCAGCAGGGTGGTGTTTATGTGGGTACGATTTACCAAAACATGACCTTCGTAATCCGCGATTGTACTTCCACACCAACCACGTTTGACAACCCTCCAATAACCACTCTTGACGCTCCTGCAATCTTAGCAGGACCTACTTCCATTGACATCTGTGCCGGCGATCCACTCTGTTTTACCGTCACCGCCTCCAATACCAATCCTTTCCGGACGGTGCTACTGACGGCAACCTGGGACGCGGCATTAGACCCTGGAACCCCTGTTTTTGCAACGGGAGCCACCCTCAATCCTGCAGCGGGAGAATTTTGCATGGCCACTACCCAAGCCATGGTAGGCGGACCATTCAACATTCATTTTGAAGCCACCGATGATGCATGTGTGCTGCCGGGATTTGATGATTTAGACATCACAGTCAACATCTATCCTAGCATCACTTTATCGGTAACAGACACGCTTATTTGTGCGGGTCAACCAGTAACAGTAATAGCCACAGGTGGTGCCAATTTTACTTGGTCCGTGCTCAGCGGAGATGCTACTCCAGGATTTGATGGAACCGGCGGAACTCAACTGCTCGAAGCCATTGGTTCCGATACCGAAATCGAAGCCGTTCTCAATGGAGTTCCCGCCCAATGTGCCGCTCGTGACACGCTCACGGTTCAGGTAGCTTTATCAAGTGTCACGTTTGTGGCCACCAACGAAACCTGCCTTCAAAATAACGGAGCCATTAACCTCACCGTGGTTGGGGGCTCCGGCAACTACACCTACAACTGGAATTCTGGAGCGTTTGCCACTCAAGATCTCACGAATTTGCCCGATGCACAATACTGTGTGATTGTTACAGAAACAGCCATACCTAGTTGCACAGCAAACGTATGCGCCACGATTGCTAATGCCCCCGCACCGAATGGTTCGATAGCCGTTCAGGGTGGAGTAACCACCCTCTGCCAAGGCGCTCAAGCCGTAATCGTATTCACTGGAACCGGCGATAATACGCAACCATACGTGCTGACTGTAACCGGCTCCGGCGCTACGGTTCCGGCTTCCATCAATCACAACGGCACGTTCACTGTAAATCCGCCAGTGGGAACTACCACCTACACGCTTACAGGTATTAGCTATTTGAATCCGCCGGCCTGTCCAACAGTGGTAAACAGTTCTGTAACGTTTACCGTGCGCCCCTTGGTCACCGCTAGTTTCGATCCAGCCGGACCAATTTGCGTAGGAAGCAATTTGCCGCTAACCGTGCAAATTAATCAACTAGGAAACTACAACGTAACTTTTACGGCTAATCCAGTGGATCCGCCAGCAGCCCCGAATGCAGCGGCAAATCCATGGACCGATAACCAAGTCATTACATTCAATCCCGCAGCTACGACAACGTATACAATCACCAACGTGGAGTATACCAATGCTCCAGCGTGCGCAAATGCGCAAAACAATGCTGTCTCAGTTACTGTAAATCCACTTCCAACAGCCAACCTCACTGGTGGCACTTCAATTTGTGCAGGTGGCTGCACTAACCTCAACATTGCCCTCACAGGAACAGCGCCGTGGACCCTCAATTACACCATCAATGGAGTGGCCCAAGCAGCGCTCAATGTGGCTGCTTCTCCCTTTGTTTGGAACGTATGTCCGTTGGTGACTTCTGCCTATTGCATTAGTTCGGTGATCGATGCCACCGGATGCAGCCAGTCTTATCCAAATGAGTGCGAGACCGTAACGATTAGTCCGGCCCCAACTGCGACAATGGCAGGAGGAGGAACAGGATGTGCGGGTTCCACGGTGAACGTCACTGTTGCATTTACAGGAACAGGTCCTTTCACCTTCGTTCATTCCATTGGTGGAGTTAATCAGGCTGCAATTACAACTCCGAACAACCCCTTTACCCTCGCAGCTTCAGTTGCAGGTGCGTATGCGCTGACAAGCGTTGCGCTTAGCAACGGATGCACAGGTGCTGTTGCAGGAACCGCCAACGTGGCCTTTAACCCTCTGCCAACTGCTGCTCTTTCAGGAGCTACGGCAATTTGTGCAGGGGCATGTGCCAACCTCACCATTACACTCACAGGAACAGGGCCTTGGGTTGTTACATTCACTGCTAATGGCGGAGCGAATATCAATCTGCCAGTTGCAACCTCCCCTTTTGTTTGGAATCTCTGCCCGGTAGCCACCACGGCCTATTGCATCACCTCAGTAACGGCCGCAAACTCATGCGTTCAGAACTATCCTAACCTCTGCCAAACGATTACTGTGAATCCACTCCCCTCAGCGAGCATTGCTGGCAGCGGGGCAGTATGCGCAGGAGGCACATACAACTTCCCGGTAACCTTCACGGGTGCTTCGCCATGGTCTTACACCATGACAACTCCAGGTGCAATCGATGTTCCTGTAGGTCCTCCGGGAGTCACCTCACCCAACAATTTCCCGGCTACTACAGCGGGCAATTATTTTGTCACGAGCGTTTCTGATGCAAATGGTTGTACCACAATTACCAACTCTGCTACAGTTACTTTAACTGTAAATCCGTTGCCAACTGCGACCATCGCCGGAAACGGAATAATTTGTGCCGGTGGATCACATAACTTCCCAGTGAGCTTTACGGGTTCTTCGCCCTGGACCTACACAATGACAACTCCCGGCGTTCCAGCGAATGTGGTCGTTGGCCCTCCCGGCGTGACTAGCCCCAATAACTTCCCTGCCACCGTTGCGGGCAATTATTTTGTGACATCAGTAACCGACAACAACGGCTGCACCAACACAACGGATTCGCCTAGCGCCACACTTACCGTAAACCCACTTCCTACTGCAGCTCTCAGTGGGGCAACCGCGATATGCATTGGAGTATGCGCAAATCTTACATTAACGCTCACCGGCACAGGCCCTTGGAATATCGTGTACACAGCGAATGGCGGAGCCAATCAGAATCTTCCGGCAATTGCCGCCTCGCCTTTTGCATGGAGCCTTTGTCCGCTAACAACTACGGCATATTGCATTGTTTCTGTTACTGATGCTAACGGCTGTGTGCAGAACTACCCGAACCTTTGTCAGACCATCACTGTAAACCCGCTTCCTACAGCAAGCATAGTGGGCAATGGAGCAGTATGCGTAGGAAGCACATTCAACTTCGCTGTAACCCTCACCGGTGCTTCACCATGGACCTATACCATGACTACCCCGGGTGCAGTTGACGTGCCAGTTGGTCCCCCTGCTGTGACCTCACCCAATAATTTCTCGGCAACTGCCGCAGGCAATTATTTCGTAACTACTGTTGCGGATGCCAATGGTTGCACCAATAACACAGACTCGCCAGCAGTTACTCTCACTGTAAATCCCCTGCCTACCGCCACCATTAATGGAAACGGAATTATTTGTGCCGGTGGATCTCATAATTTCCCAGTGAGCTTTACGGGTTCATCCCCGTGGACCTACACAATGACAACTCCCGGTATTCCCGCGAATGTTGTCGTCGGCCCTCCCGGCGTGATCAGCCCCAATAATTTCCCGGCCACAGTTGCAGGCAATTACTTTGTGACTTCCGTGACCGACAATAATGGTTGCACAAACACGACTGACTCACCTGTCGCGACATTAACAGTCAATCCTCTTCCAACAGCCGCGCTGGCTGGAGCTACTTCTATCTGTGTGGGAGCATGCACGGATCTTTCCATCACCTTGACAGGCACGGGCCCTTGGAGCCTTGTTTACACTGCCAATGGCGGAGCCAATCAGAATCTTCCAGCTATTGCTGCGTCACCTTTTGTGTGGAATCTTTGTCCGCTCTCATCTACCACCTATTGCATAGTATCTGTAATTGATGCCAACGGCTGCGTGCAGAACTATCCAAATCTGTGTCAAACGATTACCGTTAATCCTTTGCCTGCAGCGGCATGGACGAGTGCCAACTCAGCGTATTGCGCTGGCGGTAGTGTAAATGTCACATTCACGCTCACGGGCACAACCGACTGGGACGTGGATTATACGATTGATGGTGCAGTCAATTCGATCAATGCGATTGCAACAAGCCCTCACACCTTCAGTGCCAGTGCGCCAGGGAGTTATTGTTTAACAGAAATCACTGATGCGAATGGGTGCGTGGGGACACAAAATGCATGCATAACAATCACCGAAGTGCCCGTGCCTGTGGCGGATGCTGGCGCAGACCTTGGAACGTGCATAAATGTGCCCGTAATCCTTGGAGCAGCAGCCATAGCTGGCACTACCTATTCTTGGAATAATGGTGCCTTACTAGACAACGACGCAATTGCTCAGCCCACAGCCACGATAGGAGCAGGCGGAGTAAACGTGTTCACACTAACATCCACCATCACAGCGAGTGGAATTGCCTGCACAGCCACTGACGACGTAGAAGTAGCAGTGAATGCACCTCCAACAATTTCAATCATTGCGGACGACTCCGCCGTTTGTTTTGGCGAAACGATTACACTCACCGCTTCCGGAGCTGGCGCAGGTGGAACCTACGAGTGGTTGAGTGACCTAACCATGATCACCGGCACCGCCAATACCGCAGTGACTACAGTTATTCCTTTGGGCACAGTCACTTTTGAAGTAGAAGGTACAGATGCCAATGGATGCATATCCACTTCTACAATTGACTTAGTCGCAGGCGATCCTTTGGTATTGGATGAAGTATTCACAGCCAATCAGTGTTTTGGTGAATGTGAAGGATCGATTAGCCTTACCCCTTCTGGCGGGTTTGCGCCTTACACCATTGTTTGGGGTGCAGCGGTGCCAGATCCGGCAGGCTTTGTACAGGATGGGTTGTGTCCGTTGACCTATCCATACACTGTGACAGATGATGAAGGATGCAACACGACGGCGGATAACCTTCAAATAATAATCAATGCCTTGCCTGAGAATTTCATTGATAATGTTATTTTCACTCCGCCACTTTGCTCGTATGATGCAACGGGGCAGATAGAAATCGTTGAGCCAAACGCTTTGGAATACACGATATACAATTGTCCGGAGCTTGGCTATGAAACTCAGGCTACAGGGGTGTTCACGGGACTTCTCGCAGCCGATTGTTACGATCTGTATGTGGTAGATGAGTTCGGTTGCGAAATCGAATTGCTAGCACAGGCGTTAACTTCTGTATCTACTCCCCTCACCGTAAGTGCCGATCCATTCGCTACGATTTTTTGCTTTCAGGATGTGATACAATTCACAGGAACTGGTCAGGGTGGTTTTGGCAACATTGAAATTGAGTGGTACGACTGTCCTGAGGCCCAAGGCTGTTTAGTTGGCACTGGAACTCCCTTTGATTTTACGATCATAGAAGACATTACTCTCTATGCTGTGCTGGTGGACGAAAACGGCTGCAGAAGTGGTATTGACAGCACAAGCGCAGAGTTGAGTGAGCCTATTCAACTGACTCTTCAGGGAGGTATTGGTGAAACGACATTGTGCACCGGACAATGTTTGGATTTAACCACAGAAACATCAGGCGGAGGCCCGAATCTCGCCGTACAATGGTTTGAAGTACCCGCAACCATCAACGACCCGACTATTGGTCCTGACGGTCCTGTATTGAATGTGTGTCCTGACGTAACGACAGAATATTATGCCTATGCAGCAGACGGCTGCAACACGCCGGCTTACGATACCTTGCTGATCACCGTTTTTGTGACTCCTGAAGTCATTTTCACAGTAGATACTCTATCAGGCTGTTTTCCCCTTGAAGTGACCTTTGTGAATGAGACCGACCCCACCCTTACGGATTCCTGCAATTGGGATTTTGGAAATGGCGTGGACCTTGGCATTTGCGGAGAAGTGATATATACCTATCCATCGAATGGCTCATTCCTTCCAATACTAACCGTTACCTCACCAGACGGATGTGTCGCATCAGATACCTTGGATACCGCCATTCAGGTGTTTGGATACCCTGAGGTTGATTTCACATGGGAACCGTTGGATGTAAATGTGCTTGAAACGGAGGTGCAATTCTTCAACCTCACAGAAGGCGGCGAGACTTATGATTGGTCGTTTGCCACCTTTGGCACCTCTGAAGAAGAGGATCCATTCTTCACCTTTCCCGATATAGATCTCGCGGTCTTTCAGGTTTGTCTGGAGGCTACCAATACAGATGGCTGTTCCGCGGAACTTTGTCGCGACCTTGTAATTGAGAGTATTCTGCAAGTGTGGGTTCCCAATGCGTTTACACCTGATCAGGATGGTGTGAATGAAGTGTTCCGGCCCATTGTGAAAGGCTACAATCCAGACTCTTATCACCTTTATGTATACAACCGATGGGGCACTCTTGTGTTCGAGTCCACAGATCCGAAGCAGGCGTGGACCGGTAACGTGTACGGAGGTGAGTTCTATTCTCAGACCGATTCATTCGTCTGGAGAATAGAAGTAGAGCGCCTGAGCGACGGTATTTTCCAGGTATTTGAAGGAATCGTCACTATGATCCGATAATCAGCGCCTTCACCGTTTTTATTCCTTCTCCGAGTTGCAGACAACCTCTTGGGTTGTTTGTGCATCACTCTACACGCAATGCGGCATGACCGATCACGAACTGGCAAAAGGCTGCCTAGAAGGCAATAGGGAAGCACAACAAGCGCTTTTCAAGCAGTACGCCCGTAAGATGTTGGCTGTATGCGCGCGTTACACGGAAAGCCGTGAAGAGGCTGAAGATGTATTACAGGAAGGATTTATCAAAGTCTTTGAAAAAATGCACCAATGGCAGGCCACAGGCTCATTGGGGGGATGGATTAGAAGTGTGATGGTAAATATGGCGCTGACGTATATCCGTTCGCGAAAAAAATGGAAAGAACACACCGATTTAGATGCAGCAGAAAACCTCGATGCGGAGGATTTCAATGCACTAGGGCAGATGTCGGCCAATGAGATACTAGCCCTGATAGAGAAAATGCCCCCTGGCTATAAAGCTGTGTTCAATCTTTTTGCGATAGAAGGCTACGGACACAAGGAAATTGGAGAACTGATGGGTATTTCTGAGAACACCTCAAAGACGCAGTACCTGAAAGCAAAAGCATGGCTTAAAAAGGCTATTATTAGTATAGAAAAAAGTGTTGGATAACCGAGAAGATATACTCAGGGAGTTGCTGACTCAAAAGATGGAGCAGGCCGAATTGCCCGTTTCAGACGGGCTTTGGACAGCTCTAGAGGCGCAGTTGCCTGCCGCTATGCCCGCAGCGGCTGGCGGAGGAGCAGCGGCAAAATGGGTTATTGCAAAATGGGTCGGAGGACTAGCGGTGGCAGCTGGTCTGACTTATAGCATCAGTCAGTTGGCTGTGAGTACCCCAGAAGTTGTCACTCCTGAGCGTACCAAAACAGAATTTTCAACTTCGCCAGATTCCCCAAAGCAAGAGACCCAAGAAATACCTCAAGCTCTTGATGCAGCGCAGCAGAAAATCGGATCTCCCGCAGATCTATCCTCGGAAAGCCCACAGAAAGAAACAACAATTTCGCAGTTAACTGAAAGCGTTCAAAGCGCTGAACAAGTTGCTCCAGAGAATCTAAAAGAATCTGCACCTCAAATCAACTCTTCTTTTATCAACGAATCTTCGACTTCCTCGCAATCTCAGGTGGCAACACAGTCCGAACGCGAACCAAGCACAGCCTCATTTACGCCGTTAACTGCGCTCTTTTCTCATAAAGTAGTCGACGAAAATCAATTGCGTTGGCTGTTCATTCCTCAAGAAGATAACGCCTCCGATTACCTGTGGGAATTTGGAGATGGTTCCGTTTCCGCATCAATGGCGGGCGCCCACACGTATTCTGAGGAAGGTGAATACACGGTGCGGTTGACCGTAACAGGTAAAACAGGCGAACAAGAAACGCAAGAAATCCAAATTGAAGTGGTACGTCCGGCCTCCTTTTATGCGGCCAATGTGTTTACACCCAATGGAGACTCTAGAAATGATGTGTTTGATCCACTGATTAATTCCATCAATATTGAAAGGCTTTCTCGTTGGATCATCTTCGATGAATCTGGGAAGACTGTATTCGAGAGCACTTCACAATTCACGTGGGATGGGCAAAACATGAATGGTGATGCTTCCCCAGCGGGCAATTACCGCTACGTGATTCAGGCTGTTGATCGCCGCAACAACCCAGTTGAAAACAGCGGAACTCTTCGGCTGTTGCGCAAGTGAACCCTTTATATTTGCTGTTCGCTCTAATTCGGATTCCTTTGTCTTATAGTCTTGGTATGAAAAATAACATCGTTTGCCTTCTTTTGATCCTGTTGCTTGTTCCAACGAGTTGGTCACAAACTCATGTTGGAGGTCCGCAACAATTCTGGCGCTATTCGCCCGAGCTCAGCGAAGAAGAGTTGTACACGTATGAACGATTGCTTTATATGCCTCGCGAAGACTGGGCGGTATTTCGTCTGGACCCACGCTACAATGATGCGCGAGTGCGTGAACTATACCGCGAGAATAAGGGACAGCTTGTCAATTTCGGAATGGCCATGCAGAAGATGCTTCCTCCCGATGATTGCAATTGCTGGATCGAACCCGATGCGACGTACACCACAACCGATCCTAACGATTGGCCCAACTGTGGCGGCGGCGGTCCCGGAGTAGATTGCTGGGTCGGGCCCTTCAACCTGCCCTTTGATTTCTGTTTCTATGGGCAAGACATGAATCAGTTCTACCTCACCTCGAAAGGATCGATTGCTTTTGGTTCAGGTTATATCGACTGGACTCCTTCTGAATTTCCTACACCAACCAACGGCGCTGAACCGCAATACGATCATATCTGTGGTTTTTGGGCAGACTTTGATTACCGTCAGTCCGGCGAATTGAAGTATAAAATCACTCCAGAAGCCCTTTATGTAAACTATATCGACGTAGGATATTACGCGAACCATAGCGATAAAGTCAATTCCTTTCAGGTAATCCTTGCTGCGCAAAACAATACAGTTCTCCCAGCGGGAACCAACGTACAATTCTGCTATCAGGATATGCAATGGGCCCATGGTGATATTGGTGGAAGTGGAGGATTTGGAGGTCCAACGCCAGCTACAGTTGGAGCAGACCGTGTTTCAGGAAATTCCCACATCCAATTCGGTCGGTTCAACTTACCGAGCGCTGTGTACAATGGTCCTTATGGCCAGGGCAATAATCAACAGGATGGCATTAACTGGCTCGACAATAAGATCTTCAACTTTTCGGTATGCAACTCTTCAGCTAACATTCCACCCATTGCGACAGCTTCACCTCCCTGCGATACAATTTATCTCTGCCTTGGGGATGTATACAATCTCAATATGCAGTTTTTGAGTCCAGAGGCAGGTCAACAAACTACAGTGACCTCACAGCAGAGCGGCACAGGATTGACCATAAGTGTGCAAAATGGAAACACGGCAAATGTCAGCGGCTCATTTACCGCAAGTGCGGCGAACGTTGGTCTCAACACGATCACCATTATTGCCGCAGACAATGGCACTCCTGCAGGTGTAACGGAATTAAATTATACCTTCTTCGTACAGAATATTACTCCTCCAGCAATTTCCATCTCTGGTGAATTGGCAATTTGTGCCGGTGGTGAAACTCTCCTTAGTGCAACTCCGGGCTTCTCCTCGTATCAGTGGAGCACAGGATGTAATACTCAGGATTGTTTGGTTGAATTCGGAGGTGTGGTAACAGTTACCGGTTACACCGGAACGTGTACCTCAGTGACTACGGCAGCAGTTAATGCCACGACCTATTTTATCCCAGATCTTGAAAGCAATAACGATCCGCTTGTATTGTGTCCAGGCACCACTGCTCTTGCCTGTTTGAGCGAAGAATGGTCAAGCTATTCTTGGGGTGTTTACCCAGGTTACCCAGGAGAACTAATTCCAGGCGAACCAACCGATGAACAATGCCTCGAAGTGAGCGGTGATCTTTCTGGTCACTATCAAGTAATCGTAGAAGATGAAGCCGGCTGCGAGGGATTCAATATTCAAATTGTTGAAATCATCGAGTCGTTTATCGATCCAACAAACGATGAAAACAATGGTGCGTATTGCGATGGACTTGAACCCGTAACATTCACAGGTGGGTTTTCAAATCCTGCTCAGGGGAATGTGACAGTGTATTTACTCAGCACAAGTGCACAGGGCTGGCAAGGTTCCAGTTTGGTGGTTACCGTTACCCACCCCGACAATAGTGTGGACGAATACATCATGACATCCACAACCACGTTCACCATTGCGAGTGCACCAATTTCAGTAGATGACGAAATCTGCATCACCTACGTTTCTAGTGGAATTGGTGATGCCGGCAATCAGGTTTGGATATTTAACTGTAGCAATCAGGGGCAAACCATTATCGGCCCTGGACTCACACCCGGAGAAATATGGTGTGGCACTTCGGGTTGCACCTCACAGCCTCTTTTCGGAAGTTGGACTATTAATGGCCCAACGGGCTGGTCAATGACCAATATGGACGAGTATAACAGCGTTTTCACACCGACTCAATATGGTCTTTACACGCTCTGCTTTAACGACCCTGCGTGCTCCATTGATCATTGCTATGAACTGGAGTTTACGGAGGCGCCTTCACTTACAATGACACCAGCAATTGACGTGTTGCTGTGTGGAAATGAAACACATGAGGTAGACATTGAAATTGACGATATTGGAGGAACTGGCGTTATCACTTGGACTGGTCAGGGAGTGAACGAATCCGGAGATCTGCTCTCGGCAGTGGCCGGTCCGTATTCAAACTACACAAATACGAATATGACTGCAAGCATCACCAATGGTTGCGGAACTGCATCAGCAACAGTCAGCATACAATTTCAACCCAACGTGCCTGAGCCATCGCTTTCTGATGAGTTCATTTGCAACGGAGGATCTCTCATTCTGGATCCAATTCCGGCTAATCTCGACAACTCTAACCTACAATATAATTGGACACCAGGCGGGTCGAGTACTTCAACACTCAATGTCACCCAAACTGGCAGTTATTCAGTCGTTGTTTCCAATCTTTGCGACACAAGCAATGAGGCATCTGCTGAGATTACGCTTGTCCCTGCGGCCACATTAAATCCGACGCCATCCGCTCAAATTTTAGAATGCAATCAGAGTCAGGTAGTCCTCACCGCAGGCGTCCCTAGCGGCTATACCATCTCATGGAGCACAGGTCAAACTACTCCTTCGATCACGGTAACCAATTCGGGTACGTATTGTTATTCTGTTACGGACACATTCGGCTGCGGCACCTTGACAGAAGGGTGTTCCAATGTGACCATAACCACCGCCCCTACTGCCACTGAAGGAAGTATAGATCCACGCGTTCTCTGCCCAAATGAATGTGAAACATTCAGTTTATCTGCTACCAATGGTGTATCGTACACATGGTCTACCAACTGTCCGGGCTTTACTCCAGCCTCCGCGACTGGCTCACTCCAATTTTGCAGCGATCAAATTCCCGAAACGTGTTTGGGAGAGTTGATCACTATTTCTGGTACGGTCAATAATCAGTGTGGATCCGCAGCGGCCGCATGGGTGGTATACGCCGACGCATGCTCTCTGATTATCCCGAATGTATTTACTCCGAATGGTGATGACTTGAACGCCACTTTTTTTATTGCCGGTTTGGAAAACTACCCTGATAGCCGACTTGTAGTGTTTGATCGTTGGGGTGGAAAAGTATTCGAATCAGATAGTTACAAGAACAACTGGGGCCCTCAAGATCTCAGCGAGGGTACATATTACTACATCCTTGAACTGCCCTTCGGACTTCGAAAGGAAATTGAAGGATTCATTACAATTCTTCGATAGGCAAGCATTG